>WNGE01000508.1_pt1 | contig 87540 bp, 88 predicted proteins | sample 5400651 | NCBI WGS metagenome assembly WNGE01 (sample SAMN13153370, study PRJNA577476) | soil metagenome | isolation source: 60 cm soil or saprolite under grassland replicate 2 | place: USA:California | collected 2016-06-15 | reverse complement strand
CGAAGACGGTCGCCGCGACCGTGGCCGCGTTCGAGGTGGCGCTCTTCGACGCGCAGGGCAAGGCGACCGGCCGGCGGGTGTGTGACCTGCTCGGCGGGGCGGTACGCGAGGCGGTGCCGTTCAGCGCGTACCTGTTCTACAAGTGGGCCGGGCATCCCGGTCTGGAGCCGGACGAGTTCGGCGAGGCGCTCGACCCGGACGGCATCGTCCGGCAGGCCAAGTGGTTGGTGGACCGGTACGGCTTCGGCTCGATCAAGCTCAAGGGCGGGGTGTTCCCGCCGGACGAGGAGATCGCCGCGATCAGGGAGCTGCGCGCGGAGTTCCCCGACCACCCGCTGCGGCTGGACCCCAACGCCAACTGGACGGTGCAGACCAGCCTGCGGGTGGCCGCCGAGCTGGCCGGCGTCCTGGAATACCTGGAGGATCCGACCGACGGCATCGCGGACATGGCGCGGGTGGCCGCCGGTACCGGCCTGCCGCTGGCCACCAACATGTGCGTGACCAGCTTCGCGGACGTACCCCCGGCGGTGGAGCAGGGCGCGGTGCAGATCATCCTGGGCGACCACCACTTCTGGGGCGGCTTCCGGGCCTGCCAGAAGCTCGCCGGCATCTGCGAGACCTTCGGGTTGGGCATGTCCATGCACTCCAACACCCACCTCGGGCTCAGCCTGGCGGCGATGACCCACCTGGCGGCGGCCACCCCGCACCTCACGTACGCCTGCGACACCCACTCGCCCTGGCAGACCGAGGACATCATCGAGGCCGGCGTACTGTCCTTTGTGGACGGTGCGGTACCGGTGCCGGACGGGCCGGGCCTCGGTGTGACGCTGGACCGGGACGCGGTCGCCCGGCTGCACGAGCAGTGGCGCAGATGTGGCATCCGGGCGCGCGATGACATCGCCGCGATGCGCGTCCGGCACCCCGACTGGACCGGCGGGAGGCCACGGTTCTGATGGACACCTCACCGCGGATGGACACGTCACCTCGGATGGACGTCGCCGCCTATCTCTACCCGTGGGACGTGGTCGGCGACCCGGCCGCCGCCGAGATGGTCGCCGGGCTCGGGCTGGACCACGTCACGCTGGCCGCCGTGTACCACTCGGTGCGCGCCCTGACCCCGCGCCACCCGCGGCACCGCGTGGTGGTCGCCGAGCACACCGCGGCGTACTATCCGCTGTCCACGCAACGGTGGGAGGGCGCCCCGCTGCACCCGCCCCGACCGGCGTGGACCGGGGGTACGGACAGCTTCGGGGCGGCGGTCGGCGCGCTGCGCGCGGCCGGGGTCGGGGTACACGCGTGGGCCGTGATCAACCATGTCGACCTGCCCGGCCACGCGGAGTTCGCGGTCACCAGCGCCTACGGCGACCGGTACCCGTGGACGCTCTGCCCGGCCCAGGACACCGTGCGGGAGTACGCGGTCGGGCTGGCCGGCGACCTGGCCGACCTGCCCGGGATCACCGGGGTCGAGCTGGAGTCGTTCGGCTGGTACGGCTTCGACCACCTCTCCGCGCACGACAAGGTGAGCGGCGTCCGGCTCACCGGCGCCGAGCAGTACCTCTTCTCGCTGTGCTTCTGTGCCGGCTGCGACCGGGGCTACCGGGCCGGCGGGATCGACCCGACCGAGCTACGGATGCGGGTACGCGACCGGCTCGACCCGGTGTTCGCCGGGGAGCCGCGCCCGGCTCCGCCGGCCGGATCAGCAGACCCGGCCGGACCGGTCCCGCCCGCCCAGCCGGCCGACGAGGCGGCCGCGATCGACGCGCTGCTCGGTGCCGAGCTGGCCGCCGCGGTGAAGGCCATGCGAGACACGGTGGCCGAGCGCTACCGCGCGGTGGTGGTGGAGCGGATCCGGTCGGCCCGGCCGGACCTCGCGGTGCTGGCGCATGCCAGCCCGCAGGCGCACCGGTACCTCGCGTTCACCGGACTGGACGCCACCCGTGCGGGCATCTTCGACGGGTTGGTGGTCAACTGCTGGCAGGGCACCGAGGTACTGTCCGCCACCCTGGCCACCGGCACCGAGGTACCGGTGCTCGCCAGCCTGCTGGCCGTCGACGGAATGGGCGGGCGGCCGGACACGTTGGCCGAGCAGGGCGTCGCCGCACTGGCCGCCGGAGCGGCCGGACTGCGGGTGTACCACGCGGGACTGGCCGACCGGGCCGGCCTGGAGCACATCCGGGAGCTCACCCAGACAGTGGCGAAGGGAGCCGAGCAGTGACCGAGGTCTGGAGCATTGACGCGCGTACCGGCGAGAAGGTCGAGCTGGTCGGGCACCAGGCGACCGTCGAGGAGGTGGACGCGGCGGTACGCGCGGCGGCCGCGGCCGGTCCGGCCCTGGTGGACGCCGGGCTGTCCGGGCGGGCGACGCTGCTCCGCGCCATGGCTGACGCGATCGAGGCGGACGGGGACGCGATCGTCGCCTCCGCCGACCGGGAGTCCGCGCTCGGCGAGGTACGGCTGCGTGGGGAACTGGCCCGCTCGGCGTACCAGCTGAGGCTCTTCGCGGAGGTCCTGCACGACGGCGCCTACCTGGAAGTCACCATCGACCACCCCGATCCGGGCGCCATCCCCGCGCCCCGCCCGGACCTGCGCCGCTACCTGCTCCCGGTCGGCCCGGTCGCGGTCTTCTCGGCGAGCAACTTCCCGCTGGCCTTCAGCGTGCCGGGCGGGGACACCGCGAGCGCCCTGGCCGCCGGCTGCCCGGTGGTGGTCAAGGCGCACTCCGGGCACCCGAAGACCTCGGAGATCGTGGCCGCGTGGCTGCGCCGGGCGGCCGCCGCGGTCGGCCTGCCCGAGGACGTGCTGACCCTGGTGCACGGGCGGGTCGCCGGTACCCAGCTGGTCCAGCACCCGCTGATCCAGGCGGCCGGCTTCACCGGCTCGCTGGCCGGCGGCCGGGCCCTGTTCGACCTGGCCGGTGCCCGGCCCCAGCCGATCCCGTTCTACGGAGAACTGGGCAGCACCAACCCGCTGGTGGTCACCCCGGCGGCGGCCGCCGAGCGGGGTGAGGCCATCGCCAAGGGGCTGGCCGGCTCGTTCACCCTCGGGCTCGGGCAGTTCTGCACCAAGCCGGGCGTGGTCCTGGTACCGGCCGGCGAGGACGGCGAGCAGCTGGTCGCCGCGCTGGGCGAGGCCGCTTCCACGATCCCCGGCGGCGCGATGCTCACCCCGAGCATCCGGGACGCCTTCATCGAGGGGGCCCGCCAGCGGGTGGACCATCCGGGGGTACGCGCGGTGCTGTCCGCGGACGGCGAGATCTCCCCGCACGTCCTGGTCACCTCCGCCGAGGCGGTCGATGACCTGCTCGTCGAGGAGTGCTTCGGCCCGCTCGTGCTGGTTGTGCGCTACCAGACCGAGGAGGAGCTGTACGCCGTGCTGGACAAGGTACCGGGCAGCCTGACCGGCACCGTCCACAGTGGAGCGGACGAGGGCAGGCCGGGCTCGTTCGCCGACCGGGTGGCCCGGCGGCTGCGCCAGCAGGCCGGCCGGATCGTGTGGAACGGCTTCCCGACCGGCGTCGCGGTGACCTGGGCCCAGCACCACGGCGGCCCCTGGCCGGCGACCACGTTCGTGGCGCACACCTCGGTGGGTACCACCGCGATCCGCCGCTTCCTGCGGCCGGTCACCTACCAGGACGCCCCGGCCGGGCTGCTCCCGCCCGAGCTGGCCGAGGAGAACCCGCTCGGCCTGCCCCGCCGGGTGGACGGGAAGCTCGAGGCCCGTGGGTGAGGCGGTACGGGCTCGGCGGGGCGGCACCCGGTGGGTGCCGGTCAACCCCGTCGAGCCCGGCGCCACCGGCCCGGTCAAGTCAGCCCGGCGCACCGTCGAGCTGCTGGAGTTCTTCGCCGCACACCGGGGCCTGCACAGCCTGGCCGAGCTGCAGCACAGCCTCGGATACCCGAAGAGCAGCCTGTACATGCTGCTGCGGACGCTGACCGATCTCGGCTGGGTGGAGACCGACGGCACCGGCACGCTGTACGGCATCGGGCTGCGCGCACTGCTCGTGGGCACCTCGTACATCGACGGAGATCACATCGTCGCGGCCGCCCGGGACACCCTGGACTGGCTGGCCGAGGCGACCACCGAGACCGTGCACCTGGCCCGGCTGGACGGCACCGACGTGGTCTACCTGGCCACCCGCGAGTCCCAGCACTACCTGCGCCCGATGTCCCGGGTGGGCCGGCGGCTGCCCGCGTACGCCACCTCGCTGGGCAAGGCGCTGCTCGCCGAGCGTACCGAGGCGGAGGTGGCCCAGCTTTTCGAAGCCGGGCTCGCCGCGCTCACCCCGAACACCATCGTCGACCCGAACGCGCTCGCCGCCGACCTGGCCGAGACCCGGCAGCGCGGGTACTCGGTCGACCACGAGGAGAACGTGCTCGGGGTGCGGTGCTTCGGCGCGGCCCTGCGGTACCAGCATCCGGCCCGGGACGCGATCAGCTGCTCGGTGCCGGTGGCCCGGTTGACCCCGGGTCGGGACCGGCAGATCGTCGACGCCCTGCTGGCCGCCCGGGACCGGTTGGAGCGCATGTTCCGCTGACGGGCCACGGGGCGGACAGGCCGGACCGCAATCGATAGGGTCAGGCCGATCTGTTGCCAACTTGTCAGGAGTTCTGCGCATGCGACGTCGCTTGTCCATTGCCGCGGGGGTGGCCAGCGTCCTCGCCGCAACCGTTGCGGCCGGTATCGTTCTCGCTCCATCGGCACACGCCATCGCGGATGGCCAGCTGGTGCCGGAGGGCAGTTACCGGTTCTCCGTCAAGCTCACCATGACGGACATCCCGCGCCCGGACGGTAGCCACTACAACAGCGCCTGCTCGGCCGCGCTGATCTCGGATCGGTGGATCATCACGGCCGGGCACTGTTTCCACGACGCGGCGCGCAACCGGGTGAGCGGTCCGGTGCCCTACCCGACCGTGGCGACCCTCGGCCGGGTCGACTACACCGGCACCGGCGGGCACGACATCGCCGTGGTCTTCGTGCGGCAGTCGTCGACCACCGACATCGCGCTGGCCAAGCTGGCCAAGCCGGTGAAGGACATCAAGCCGCTCGGGCTCTCCGGCCGGACTCCCAGGATCGGTCAGGTGCTGCGGATCACCGGCTGGGGCGCGACCGACTCGGTGGATCCGGTACCGGGTACGTTGCTGCGTACCGGCCAGGTGAAGGTCAGCAGCGTGACCACCAGCGTGGTGGGCGTGGTGGGCTACCAGCCGAAGCCGACCACCAGCGCCTGCCCGTACGACTCCGGCGCGCCCTACTTCGCCGAGCGCGAGGACCATTCGCTCTACCTGGTCAGCGTGGAGAGCGACGGGCCGGACTGCCCGCACCATCTGGAGGAGACCACCTCGCGGGTTAGCAACATCGTCGGCTGGATCCACCACGTCATCGGCTGACCCTGTCTTGTCGGTGGTGTGGCCGGGCGACTGCGTCCCCCGGCCACACCACTCAACTGGCGCAGGTCGGGGCGGCGTGCCCGTGGTAGCGGTCCAGCAGTGTCGCCTGCGGGTGGTCGGTGCCGATCCCGGTCAGCTGGACGTAGTGCTGGGTGCAGTTGTCGTGCGGGTTGCTTTCCAGCAGCTTGTGGTCGGGGTCGACGACGGTACGCACGAGGTAGGTGCCGTCGGTGAGGTGGCTGGCGTCCAGAAACTGATCGGGCAGGTCGGCCTCGTAGGTGTCGCCGTTGCCGGTGCCTTCGCCTTCGACGTACCGGTCGGTCGTGCCGTCGGATGACCGCGGGGTCAGGCAGTCCGGCGCGGTGTAGAACATCGGCGCCACGTACTGCTGGCGTTGACGCGCGGCGATGTCGGTGTCGGCGAGGCAGAAGCCGTTCTTCTGACCCGCCGCCACCGGATCGCCGACCGGGTCGCCGTTCGCGTCGATCGCGAAGGCGTTGCTCTGCGAGTAGTGCTCGAAATGGTAGTGCTGGTGCACGCGGTGGTACACGACGTTCCCGGCCGAACGGGTGTATGACGTGCCGTCGGAGCGGTAGATCCGCTGTACGGCCGGCTCGGTCGCCGGTGTCTGGCCGGTTGGCAGCGAGAAGTCGATTTCGAGCGGTCCGCGGTCCGGGCCGTTCTGGTCGTACATCCGCTGTTCCACCCGCAGACACAGGGACAGCCCGGGGTGCTCGACGACCTCGCTGTGGAAACAGCTGGGCACGTCCGGGTCGGGGTAGTCGCCGAAGATCGCGACAGGGTTGAATGAGACCCGCGTGGTGGGCAGCGGGATGATGTTCGGCAGGAGATCGCGGACGGGCTGCCCGGGTACCTGGTATTCGACCTGTACCCAGCCGGTGAAGCTGATGGTGTCGCTCGGCGGGACGCCGTTGTCGTCAACGTACCCCTCGTAGGCCACGTAGATGTCGTAGCGGCCGTTCGGCGTCGCGTCCAGTCGTACCGACTGGAACGTGGCCACCCCGGCATCGGACGAGCCGACCAGGGTGCCGGCCCGGTAGACGTACAGGCCCGCGATGTCGTTGAACCGCTGGTGCCACTCGATGGTCGGCTGCACGCCACCGGGCTTACCGCGGAAGGCGTTGGCCGGCAGGTCCACATCGAGGGTGAGGTGGACGCAGTCCGTCGCCGCGCACTGCGGTATCCCCGGGAACCGCCGGATCGGGCCGGACCGCCGGACCGCGCCGCTGAAGCTGACCGCCTGGCGGGCGCTGTGCAGCTCGAGCGCGGACCGGTCAGACGCCCGGGCCACGGTCGCACCCGGCGGTACGAGCACCAGGACGACGGCCGCGAGCACCGTCGCCGTACCCGATAGTCTCCGCATCTCGCCGTCCCTCTGTCGCCGCCTCACGCCGCAGAGTAGGCCCGGGTGAACGTTCCGTCGATAGTGATTCGCCGCACCTGACCCCGCCTCACCCCCCGGTATGACGCCCATCCAGCACCCGGGTACCACGCGTCGACCCCGGCGAGCGCCTACGCTGCCGATGGTGGACATCGGGGCGGCGGCGCGCAGCCTGCGCGCGTTCCTCACCGGCCCGGACCCGCCGCTCGGGACCGGTCGCCGGCTCGGCCGATGGGTCCCGGGGGTCACCGTGGTCCTCGCGTTCCTCGCCGGGCTCATCGCCTACAACTACTTCCAGCGGGTGACCGACCTGCCCGGCCCGCTGCTCCTGCTGGTGAGCGGGGTGACCGTGGCACCGCTCGCGCTGCTGCCGGCCCGGCCGCTGCTGGCCTGGCGGGTGGCCTGGCTGGCCGGCGTCCTCACCCCGCTGCTCGGGACGGGCGACGCGCACCAACTCGGGCCGTGGCAGCCCGTGCAGATCATCCTGATGGCCGTGGTGCTGCTCGCGGTCGGGCTGCGGCACCCGCGCGGCGTCCTGCTCTGGACCTGGCTCAGCGCCGCGGTGCTGGTCGCGACGTTCGTGCAGGCGAAGAACACCCCGGGGGTGCTCCTCGCGGTCACCGCGATCGCGGTGGTCGCCGACCAGATCCGGCGGCGCCGCGAGGCGCAGTCGCGGCTGGCCGACGTTCAGGAGCGCAGCGAGCTGGAACAGGCCCGGCGCGCGGTCCTGGAGGAGCGCACCCGCATCGCGCGGGAGCTGCACGACGTGGTCGCGCACCACATGTCCCTGATCGCGGTACGGGCGGAGACCGCGCCGTACCGGATCGAGGGGGTACCGGCACCGGTGGCCGAGGAGCTGGCCGCGATCGCCGAGACCTCCCGGGAGGCGTTGACCGAGATGCGCCGGCTGCTCGGCGTGCTGCGCGCTCCGGAGCCGCCACCGGTACGCCCCCAGCCGGGCAGCGCCGACCTCGCCGACCTCGTCGCGGCTGCCCGGGACGCCGGGGTCGACGCGCACCTGGCGGTGGACGGGGAGCTGCCCGTACCGGCCGGGACCGGGCTCACCGCCTACCGGATCGTGCAGGAGGCGCTGTCCAACGCGCGGCGGCACGCCGCCGGCGCGCCGGTCCGGATCGCGTTGCGCGCGCGGGGCAACACCCTCGTCGTGGACGTGGTCAACGGACCGGGGGTACCGCTGGACGCCGGTACCCCCGGTATGGCCCTGGGCCTGGTCGGCATGCGCGAGCGGGCCGCAATGCTGGGTGGTTCGCTGGTCGCCGGTCCGACCGCGGACGGCGGCTTCGCGGTGCACGCCACCCTGCCGATGACGGGGGAGGCATGATCCGGGTACTCGTGGTCGACGACCAGGCGATGGTCCGGCAGGGCTTCGCGGCGCTGCTCGCCGCCCAGCCGGACCTGCTCGTGGTCGGCGACGCGGCGGACGGTGCGCAGGCCGTCGCGGCCGCTCGCGCTCACGCTCCGGACGTGGTCCTGATGGATGTCCGGATGCCGGTGCTGGACGGCATCGAGGCCACCCGCCGGATCCTCGACGTCGGGCCCGGCCTGGCCCGGCCGAAGGTGCTCATGCTGACCACCTTCGACCTCGACGACTACGTCTTCGCCGCGCTGCGGGCCGGCGCCAGCGGCTTCCTGCTCAAGGACGCGCCGGCGGCCGAGCTGGTGCACGCGGTACGGGTGGTGGCCGCCGGCGACGGGCTGCTCGCCCCGGCGGTGACCCGCCGGCTCATCGAGGAGTTCGCGACCCGGCCGCGGCCCACCCGTACCCACCCGGCCCGGCTGGCCGTGCTCACCCCCCGGGAGACCGAGGTACTCCGGCTGATCGCCCGGGGACAGTCCAACGCGGAGATCGCGGCGACCCTGGTGGTGGCGGAGCAGACGGTGAAGACCCACGTCGGGCGGGTCCTGGCCAAGCTCGACCTGCGCGACCGGGCGCAGGCGGTGGTCCTGGCGTACGAGACCGGTCTGGTGGTCCCGGGGGACTAGGGGAAACATCCCGCTCCGGTACGACGACCCGGGGGCGCACCGGTCCGTAGCTTTCCCGGCATGACGATCACCCGTACCGTCCCGCTGTTCGACGCCCGGACCGTGGCCGGCCTGTACCGCCGGTACGCCGACGAGCTGCGCGCCGCCCGGGAGGCGCAGCGCGAACTGCTCGTCCACCGCACCCTGAAGCCGAAGCTCGACGACATCGAGGCGGAGCTGACCTACCTCGCGCTGCGGGAGAGCCGCCCCGCGGCCGTGCTGGAGCTCGGCTCGTACCACGGCTGGTCCACCACCTGGATCCTGCGGGCCTTGCGGGACAACGGCTCCGGCCACCTGTACACCTTCGACCTGGTCGACCACGCGACCCGCTCGGTACCCGAGGACCTGGCCGGCGACCGGTGGACCTTCATCCCCGGCGACGTCCGGCAGACCCTGCCCCGGCACCTGCCGCCGGACCCGGGCTACGTCTTCGTGGACGCGGCGCACACCGCCGGATTCGCCCGCTGGTACACCAGGAGCCTCTTCCCCCGGCTCCGCGACACCACTCCGGTGAGCGTGCACGACGTGTTCCACGGTCGGCGGCCCTGGCCGGTCAGCGAGGGCGGCGTGCTGCTCGGCTGGCTCCGCGAACGCGGGATCGGGTACCTGACCGCCTCGGCCGCCCGGGATCCGGAGCTGTACGACCGGCTGGTCGCGGTCAAGCGGGAGCAGTGCCTGGCCGCGCCGGTCACCGGTACGCGACGGAATCCGATGCTGTTCTTCCAGATATAGGGCAAATGTTGACGGCTACCTTGACGCACGGGTAAGGCCGAGCCAGACTGTTCTGATCAAGAAACTATAAGAAACGTGCGGAAAGGCGAGACCATGCGGCTACGGTTCCTGGGCAGCGACAGCGAGCAGGGGACGTGTCCGGCGATCTACGAGACCGACCGGGACACGTTCGCCGTTCAGGGTAAGTTGGTGACCGATCCCGAGGCGCTGTGCGATGGGGTGAACCTGGCCGCCGATGAGGCGATCGTCGAGATCCCGAAATCGCTCGTACGCTTCTTCCCCCCGTCGGAGTGACTGTTGGCGTTGCTCAGCGAGAACGAGTTGGGTGGCCTGCTTCGAGGTTTCTCCACCAGCGCATTCCGCTTCGAGATACGTGATCGCTACAACAGCGAGGTCGGGCGGGAGCCGTTCCGGAAGTTTCTGGTCGGCGAGCCTGACGACTATGAATGGCACCGTCAGTGGATGGAGATGATCCGCCAGGACCGTGCCAGCGGAAAGGTCTGGCAGAGGGTACGGATCGTGTCGGTACCCCTGTCCGCCTACAACCGGTACGCTTTGACCGTCGCCCGGCTGAGTGTGGCAGCCGGTGAAGATATCCGGTACCTGGACCGTGACAGCGCCGTCCGACTGGGGCTGTCACCGTACGATGCCTGGTTGTTCGACTCCGAGCAGCTTGTCCGGTTGCGTTTCGATGATGTGAACGACACCTTCCGCGGTGCCGAGATCATCAACGACGGGACCGTCGTCGCACGGCACAACCACTGGCGCGAACTGGCCTGGCGACACGCGCAGGAGATCGAGCGGTTCGCCACCGCGTACGCGTGAATCCGCCACTTCTCGGCCAGCCTGCGATCGAAGCCCTGGGTGTCCGGCTTCGCGACCTTCGCCGCGATGCGAGCATGACAGGACGGGGACTCGCCGCTCAGTGTGGCTGGGCGCCGTCCAAGGTGACCAAGATCGAGCACGGAAGGCAGTTACCCACCGAGACTGACATCCGAGACTGGTGCATCGCGTGCGGGTTCCCGAGCGAGATTCCAGATCTCATCGCCACAGTTCGGTATATCGATGCCCAATTCATGGACTGGCGGCGGTCACTCAGTGTCGGGACCAGGCACCGCCAACGCCAGAACATTGACGCGTACGAGAAGACCACGCTGTTTCGGGCATGGGAACCGTCTGTTGTTCCCGGGCTGCTTCAGACGGCCGGGTACGCCTACGGCATCCTCGCCACGGTTGTCGACTTCCACGGCATTCCTGACGACGTGGATGAAGGCGTCCAGGCGCGGATGGACGCTCAGCGGGTCCTGACCCACGGCGACCGCCGGTTCCTCCTGCTTCTTGGCGAAGCTGCGCTACATACGTTCGTGGGAGATGACGCCATCATGCGTGATCAGCTTCGGCGGCTGCTGGAGGTGTCGCGACACCCACGTCTCAGTTTAGGTGTGGTTCCGCTCTCCGCTCCGTACACGGTGCCTCGGAACAACGCCTTCACGATCTATGACAACAGGCTCGTCACCATCGCCACGTACACGGCTGAGCTGTCGCTGACCCGACGCCACGAGGTAGTGGCGTACGAACGTGCCTTTCACCGTCTTTCCGCACTTGCCGTGACGGGACAGTCCGCCCGGCGTCTCATTGAGGCAGTGCTTCGGGATCTTGGAGAAACGTAGAGCAAAATCATTGGATCTCCCGGCTCGAAGCCATAGCGTCGTGGGCGCTCCAGGTTCGCATGTCCGGAGGTGTGGTGTGGCTTCGCATTTCCCGCGTCATACGGGTGGTCCCTGGTGGCGGCGATGGTTCCGCCCGCACCGTTGCGACACCTGCGGACGGCGGTGGCCGTGTCCGGGCCCAGACCAGGCGCCCACGCCCGACCTCCCTGCGCCTGAGTGGAAGCCGGCCCGGTGAGCGGGCACGTGCCCATGCGGCCGAGCTGGGCGTGCCAGGAGTGTGGCGGTCCGTGGCCTTGCGGTGCTGCATGGAGGGACCTAGCCACCGAGTACGCCGACACACCGGTAGCCCTCGCCGTCTACCTGGCTGGGTGTTACCTGGAGTGCCTCGCCGACCCCCCCGCCGTACCGTCTGAGGATCTGTACTTCCGGTTCCTCGGATGGATTCGGCCCCACGGATCCGCACATGCATCCGACCCTGCGCAACAAATCGCGGATGATCTGGTCCTGATCGAGAGCAGCAACGATATCGCGCTCCGTGATGCGGACTGGTGACGCGAGGCCGAGACGGCCGCAGTGGGGGAGTTTCTGAAGGTGCCATGAGGGCGGCGGAGCCGGTCACGCCCGCTGAGGCGGCTCGGAGGATCATGGCGTACGGTGGCGCCAGGTTCGCGAGAGGAGTCGGGCGTGCGGGAGCTGGCCGGTGAACGGATCCTGGTCACCGGGGGAGCCGGCTTCGTCGGCCGATCCGTGGTCCCGGCCCTGGTCGCGGCCGGTGCGGGGGTCAGCGTGCTGGACCGGCACGGTTACCCCGATCCGGAGATCCCGACCGTGCTCGGCGACCTGCGGGATCCGGCGGTCCGGGAGGCGGCGGTGGCACCCGGCCTGACCGGGATCGTGCACCTGGCCGCGGTCACCTCGGTGCTCGGTTCGCTGGCCGACCCGGCGCTGGTGTACGAGACGAATGTGGCGGCCACCGCGGGGCTGCTGGAGCTGGCCCGCACCCGGGGGGTACCCCGCTTTCTGTTGGCCTCCACCAACGCGGTGACCGGCGACGTGGGCACCACCACCATCCACGAGGGCCTGCCGCTGCGCCCGCTCACCCCGTACGGGGCGACCAAGGCGGCGGCGGAGATGCTGCTGTCCGGGTACGCGGGCGGGTACGGGATGACGACCTGCGCGCTGCGGTTGACCAACGTGTACGGGCCGGGCATGGCGGAGAAGGACAGCTTCGTGCCCCGGATCATGCGGGCCATCCGGGCCGGGCAGCCGGTGCGGGTGTACGGCAGCGGGGAGCAGCGCCGCGATCTGGTACACGTCTCCGACGTGGTGTCCGGGCTGCTGACCGCCTGGCGGGCCGACCACGTCGGGCCGCTGATCATCGGGGCCGGCCGCTCGGTCACCGTACTGGAACTGCTCGCCGCCGCCGGAGAGGTGGTCGGCCAGCCGGTGAAGACCGAGCACGTCGAGCCGAAGCCGGGGGAGATGCCGGCCGTGGTGGTATCCATCGAACGGGCCCGCGCGCTGGGCTACCGGCCTTCGGTGTCGCTGGCCGACGGGCTGACCACCGTCTGGGAGGAGTTCCGGTGAGGCGGCACCGCGCTTTCCTGGTGCTGCTCCTGCTCGGCATCGCGCTACGGGTGGCCACCATGTTCATCTACCGGCCGGCCATCTTCTACATCGACTCGCTCGCCTCCTATCTGCTGCCGCTGCCCAAGCTGGACCCGACCGGCCAGGATCCGATCGGGTACGACCTGTACCTGCTCCGGCCGCTGCTCGACGTCGGCAACTTCACGCTGGTGGTGGCGGTACAGCACCTGCTCGGGTTGGGCCTGGCCGGGGCCGGGTACGCGCTGCTGGTGCACAAGGGCGCCCGCCCGTGGCTGGCCGCGCTCGCCGTCGTACCGGTGCTGCTCGACGGGTACCAGGTGCAGATCGAGCACAACATCATGTCGGACTCGTTCTTCCTCGCGCTGGTGCTGGCCGCGCTCGTGCTGCTCGCCTGGCCGAGACAGCCCGGCTGGTGGGCGGTCCTGGTCGCCGGGTTGCTGCTCGGGATGGCGGCCACCGTGCGCGAGCTGGGTCTGGTGCTGGTCCTGCCGGCCGTGGCGTACCCCCTGGTCGTCGGGGGTCGGTTGGGTCGCCGCGCGGTGCTGGCCGCGACCGTGCTGGTCGGCTTCGCCTTTCCGGTCGCCGTCTACACGAACTACTACCACGACTTCACCGGCCGGTACGCCCTCTCCCACGCCAGCGCCAATGCGCTCTACGGTCGGGTGGCCGCCTTCGCCGACTGCACCGGACTGGACCTGCCGGACCGGGAGCCGATCCTCTGCCCGAACATCCCGCGCGGTCAGCGACCCGGCCCGGACTACTGGGCGCACGACCCGGACTCGCCCTTCTTCTACCTGCAGACCACCCTCCTGGACGACCCCACCACCGACCGGCTCACCCGCGACTTCGTCCAGCGGATCATCCGGCACCAGCCGGCCGAGTTCGCGGCCTCGGTGGCCGCCGACTCGGTCAAGGCGTTCTCCTGGGACCGGGTCGACCAGTCGGCGTCCGATCCGCCGGTGGAGCGCTGGCGCTTCCAGATCGGCTTCCCGCTCTTCGAGCCGCTGGTCACGCTCGACTCGGTGGGGCAGCTCAGCCACCAGTACGGCGACGGCGACCCGGTCGCGGCCGTCCCGTGGGCCGGGCTGCTGCGGATGTACCAGCTCACCGTCGGGTACACCCCCGGGCCGGTGCTCGCCCTGTGCCTGGCCGTGGCTCTGGTCGGCGCGCTGGTGCGTCCGGTCATCCGCTGGCCGGTGCTGCTGTTCCTGAGTGTCGGCGTGCTGCTCCCGCTCGCCGGGGACGTGGTGATGTTCTCCTGGCGTTACCAGCTACCGGCCTACCTGCTGCTGCCGATCGCCGCGGTGCTGGCCCTGGTCCGGCGCCCGGTCCCGGCCTTCCCGGAGCCGGCCGACCGGGTCGCGGCCGCGCAGCTGCCGGCCGACCTGACCTTCCCGCCGGTGGTCGTGCTGATCGCGGCGTACAACGAGGCGGCCGCGTTGGGTGCGGTGATCGACGCGGTACCACTGAGCTGCCTCGGGTATCCGGTCGGCGTGCTGGTCGTGGTCGACGGGGCCACCGACGGCACCGCCGAGGTGGCCCGCGCGCACGGCGCGGTCACCGTCGACGTACCGGTCAACCGGGGCCAGGGCGCGGCGCTGCGGCTCGGCTACCACCTCGCCGCCGGCCGGGGCGCGGAATACATCGTCACCACCGACGCCGACGGGCAGTACGACCTGGCCGAGCTGCCGCTGCTGCTGGAGCCGGTGATCTCCGGCGAGGCGGACTTCGTCACCGGTTCCCGTGCGCTGGGCGCCAACCTTGCCACCGACCCGGTACGCCGGATGGGTACCCCGGTTTTCGCGGCGCTGGTGTCCCGGCTCACCGGGCACCGGGTCACCGACACGTCCTTCGGGTTCCGGGCGATGCGTGCCCCGGTGCCCACCTCGGTCCGGCTGACCCAGCCGCAGTACCAGTCCGCCGAGCTGCTCATCGGCGTGCTCAGCCGCGGTTATCGGGTGGTCGAGCGGCCGCTGACCATGCGGCCGCGCGGCAACGGCGGCAGCAAGAAGGGCGGCGACCTGGTGTACGGCCTGCGCTATGCCCGGGTGGTGCTGGGTACCTGGTGGCGCGAGCGGAACAGCACGCGATCGAGCAGGACGAAGCGGAGCAGGAACAGGGCTCCGTACACGGCGAAGTAGCTGGCCTCCACGAGAACCGCCCGCCGATCGGGGCCGGCGTCGCGGAGGGCGGCGTGTACGGCGCTGGTCACCGCCGCTGCGGCCAGCGCGTAGCAGAGCGCGAGCAGGGCGTATCCGAGCACGTCCCGGCTCAGCCCGCGGCGTTGCCGCCGCTCCCAGGCCCAGAACCGGCTGGCGCTGAAGTTGACCAGTGCCCCGGCCAGGAACGCGGTCAGGCTGGCCAGCCGGGGGCCGAGGTCGAGCAGCCGGTAGGCGAGCGCGAACGCCACCGCCGAGACGAGCACGGCACCCGCGGAGCCGAGGGCGTAGCGGGCGAACCGGCCCCGGCGGGTCCGGCCCGGCACGCGGGCAAGGTCTGTCACCTGACACCTCCACGGGCCAGCATATGCAGAGAGAGCGGACGGCAACGCGGGCGCCGGGGGACTCCGAGGTCGCGTTGAGGTTCGCTACATACGGTGAGGGGTACATGATCTACTGGTTTGGGCCGGTGGAGGGAGATCGATGAGAATCCTGGTTCTGGGCGGCGACGGATATCTGGGTTGGCCCACCGCTCTGCACCTGTCGGAAAGCGGGCACGACGTGGGCGTCCTGGACAACTTCGTCCGGCGACGTTACGACGAGGAGCTCGGCGTGACGAGTCTGGTGCCGATCGAGCCGCTGAGCACCCGGATCGAGGCCTGGCGGGAGGTGTCCGGCCGGCACGTCGCCGCCTATGTGGGCGACCTGACCGACGCCGGGTTCACCTACGACACGATCCGGGAGTTCGCCCCGGACGCCGTCGTGCACTTCGCCGAGCAGCGGGCCGCGCCGTACTCGATGATCGACCGTGAGCATGCCGTCTACACCCAGACCAACAACATCGTCGGTACCCTCAACCTGCTCTACGCGATCGCCGAGATCGACCCGGATATCCACCTGATCAAACTGGGCACCATGGGGGAGTACGGCACCCCCAACATCGACATCGAAGAGGGCTGGCTGACCGTCAGCCACAACGGGCGTACCGACCGGATGCTGTACCCGAAGCGCCCCGGCTCCTTCTACCACCTGTCGAAGGTGCACGACAGCCACAACATCGAGTTCACCTGCCGGGTGTGGGGCCTGCGCGCGACCGACCTGAACCAGGGTGTGGTGTACGGCCAGCAGACCGAGGAGACTGCCCGGGACGACCGGCTGGCCACCCGGTTCGACTACGACGCGGTGTTCGGCACCGTGCTCAACCGGTTCATCGTGCTGGCCGCCCTTGGCCAGCCGCTGACCGTGTACGGCGATGGTGGCCAGACCCGGGGGCTGATCGACATCCGGGACACCGCCCAGTGCATCCGGCTGGCCGCGGAGAACCCGCCCGGGCGCGGCGAGTTCCGGGTCTTCAACCAGATGACCGAGAGCATGTCCGTGCTGGAGATCGCCAAGCTGGTCGCCGACCTGCATCCCAACGAGGTGGTCGTGGAGCACCTGGAGAACCCGCGGGTGGAGGCCGAGGCGCACTACTACAACGTCACCCACACCGGCCTGCGTGACCTTGGGCTGCGCCCGCACCTGCTCTCCGACACGCTGCTCAGCTCGTTGTACGCGATCGCCGACCGCTACCAGCACCGGGCCGACCTGTCCGCGCTCCGGCCCGCGGTGCGCTGGCGCGGACCGGTGCGCGCGAAGGACTGATCGAGGGACAGCTCTCCCGTTACGCCGTCGCTACTCTGAGCGTCACCAATCACGGTGACGACCGGCAGTGGCGCGCGATGACCCGGATTCGGCACGGCAGTTCGTTGACGTTGCCGGTACCCGAGCATCCGGACTTCGTGGACACCTCGTTCAACGTCTTCGTCAGCGGTAAAGCCGGCACCAGTTCGGGCTGAGGCGGTCCAGCCGGGGTCAGCTCGGGCTGACCGCGGTCACCCCATCCAGCGTGCCGACGTACACCCGGCCGTTGGCGAGGGTGGGAGAGGCGAAGTGCGGGGCTTTGCCGATCGGCAGCTGCTGGCGTACCGCGCCGGTGGCCGGGTCGAGGGCGTAGAGCACTCCGCCGTCGTAGTCGACCACCCAGACCGCTCCGCCGCTGACCACGGGTGACCCGCGCGCGGGTACCGCCGCCTGCCAGCGCACGTGGATCTGCCCGTCGGCCGCCACCCGGACCGCCCGTACCCCGTCCCGGCAGGGTACGTAGATCGTGTCGCCGTCCACCGCCGGCCCCCCGTACGCCTTGCACACCGGCCCCTGGCCGACCTGCCCGCCGATCCCGCCGAGATGGTTCGGGCGCAGCGTATAGCCGGTGCCCCGCTTGCCCGCCGTGAACACGTAGCCGTTCACCACGACCGAGGTCAACGACCCCAGGTCGAGGTCGGCGTCGTTGTCCTCGGCCCAGGTGACCGGCGCGAACCGGTCGACCAGCTTCAGGTCACGGTCCAGCCGCAGTACCGAGTCGCTGCCGTCATAGTCGGAGCTGGATTCGCCGTTGCCGACCGCGTACAGCAGCTGTCCATTGTGGACAGCCCCACCCCCGGGAGCCCAGATGCCGCCCTCACGCGGGGTGGGTACCGCGTAGGAAACCGGCGCGCCCGTGCCCGTCGTCGGTACCGAGACCACCGAGCCGATGTACTGCCCGCAGTCACCGGCCAGACCGCCGTACGCGATGTACACCCGCCCGTCGAGCAGGTTCAGCGCGGCCCGCTGCTGGTGCGCCACCGGGTCGCCCTTCGGCGGCTCGGCCGCCCGGCTGACCCGGACCGCGCCCGTGCGCGCGTCCAGCCCGTACAGCGTGTGGTGCGCGCCGAGCGTCTCGGCGAGGGCGAACACCAGGCCGGTGGCCGGGTCGTAGACCATCGTGCTGGTGATGCCGAGCGGGTCGATGTTGCCGCAGGGTAGCTGCTTGCGGGGCATCGGCTCGCCGACGTGGGTCGACCAGCGGGTCGCACCGGTGGCAGCGTCCAGCGCGTAGACGGTGTCGTGCTCGGTGGCGGCGAAGAGCGTGTCGCCGATGACCAGCGGCTGGCCGTACACCGCCCCGTCGAGCCGGCTCCGCCAGGCTTGGTGCACGGTGCCCGGCGCGGGGAAGCCCGGTGCCACCCCGCTGCGGGCCTGGTCCCGGTGGTAGGTCGGCCAATCGGCCGGCCCGACCGGCGCCGAGCCCGCGGGCGAGCCGTCGACGGTCCGCTCGGACGGTGCCGGTGCGGGTACCACCGGATCCGCGTCGCACCCGGCGAGTGCCGTCACCAGCAGAACAAACGCCGCCACACCCCGGAGCCTCGCCATGCTTCCCCTTCCGCCGGCCGCCGCTACTACTATGCCGCCCGGCCGCCGGATGGTTCCGCTCCGGCCGTCACGACGACTCGCGATCCTCCAGGCCTACCGCGTCGCGCAGCTCGATCAGGTCCCGGCGCAGCCCCGGCTTGTCCTCGCCGAGCGCCGCCATCAGGTCGGCGAGTCCGTCGGCGAGCGCGTTCAGCTTCTGCTGGATCGCCTCGTCGGACCGGGTCTGGGTGTTCTGGAGGAGCGCTACCAGCAGGAACGTGATGATCGTGGTGGCCGTGTTGATGACCAGCTGCCAGGTGTTCACGTCGCCGAACAGGAAGTAGGACGGCGCCCACACGACCACGAGCAGTACGCATATCGCGAAGAACCAGGCGCGCGAGACGAACCTGTTGGCCAGCGTGGCGAACTGGTCGAACGGCGACACCGGTCGGGTGACCTCACTGGGCATCTTCGGGTGGTGCTGTGCCGTGCTAGTCATGGCCGTAGATACCCCGGACGCGTTACCGGAACACCCGCCCGGGCGTGGCATGATCGGTCGATGCTGCGCTTCGGACTGCTGGGTACCGGGTACTGGGCCGCCGAGACCCAGGCGGCCGGGCTGTCCGGCCATCCGGACGCCGAGTTCGTCGGCGTCTGGGGACGCAACCCGGACAAGGCACGGGCGCTGGCCGACCGGTACCGGGTACGGGCCTTCCCGGACGTCGACGGGCTGATCGGCGCGGTGGACGCGGTCGCCGTCGCGCTGCCGCCGGATGTCCAGAGCGGCCTCGCGGTACGCGCCGCCCGGGCTGGCCGGCACCTGCTGCTGGACAAGCCGGTCGCGCTGACCGTCGAGGCGGCCGACGCGGTGGTCGAGGCGGTCGAGGCGAGCGGCGTCTCGTCGCTGGTGTTCACCACCAACCGGTACCGGCCAGGGGTGGACGCGTTCCTGCGCGAGGCGGCAGCCACCGGCCACTGGTTCGGTGCCGAGGTGACCATCTACGGGGCGAACTTCCAGCCCGGCAACCCGTACGCCGACTCGCCGTGGCGGGACGCGCACGGTGGGCTCTGGGACGTCGGGCCGCACGCGCTGTCCGTACTGGTCCCGGTGCTCGGCGCGGTTGTCGAGGTGACCGCGGTGGCCGGGCCGTACAAGACTCATCACCTCCTGCTGCGCCACGATTCCGGCGCGGTCAGCGCGCTGCACCTGAGCATCCACCTGACCCCGGCCGCGGTGCGCTGGGAGACCGTGTTCTTCGGGCCGGGCGGGCCGGCGACCCCGCCGGCCGCCGGCATCGACCCGGTCGCCGCGTTCCGCATCGCGGTGACCCGGCTGGCCGGCAACGCCGCGGCCGGGCTGACCGTGGATCCGCTGGACGTGCACGCGGGTCGGGACGCGGTCGCCGTCCTGGCCGCCGCGCAGCGGGCGGTGTCCGAGGGCCGGACCGTCCAGCTGTAGGCCACCGGCCCTGCGGCCACCCGTGCCCGCACGTATCTGCGGGGCGGCAGGTCTCCCTGTACCACCAAATGGCGCGTCACTTTTCGGAGGCAGCCAAGTGGTGACCAAGATTCCTGGCATTTCCTACGGGCCCCTGCCCCGCCCGGCCGGACCCGACTTCATCGAAACACTCGACCAACCGCCACGATTGGTCGTCATCCACGACACCGGCAACACCGGGTCCGCCGCCGACGAGGCGCATTTCGCGGCCACCCGTACCGATCCACACCAGAAGTGGACCTCCGCTCACGCCTACGTGGACACCGGTGGGGCGTTGGGCTCCACGCCGCTGAACGTCGTGGCGTGGGGGGCATTCCACTACGCCAACCACCACGGCTGGCACATCGAGATGTGTGGCAAGAACACCGGTGATCCGCACGCGGTACCGGCCACCACGATCGCCCAGGCGGCGAAGCTGACCGCGCAGCTGTGCGCCCTGGCCGGCATCCCGAAGGTCAAGTTGAGCCCGACCGAGGTGGCCGCCGGCAAGCGCGGCATCTGCGGCCACCTGGACATCACCATCGGCCTGCAGGTCGGTGACCACGACGACCCCGGTGAGCATTTCGACTGGCCCGCCTTCATCACCGCGGTCAACGCAGCAGACACAGGAGACGAGGACATGCAGCAGACCGACAAGCTGGTACACCCGACCCCGAACAGCCCCGGCCGTGACGTGGGCAGCGTGCTGACCGACGTGGACAACCTCCGCGACTTCCTGATCGGAGCCGGGCAGCTGGTACCCGGCGACGCGAGCTTCCCCAGGGCCGAGTCGCCGCTGGGCAGGTTGGTGCGCTTCCTCAACAACCCGGCGACCCAGGCCGTGCTCTCCGAGGCCGACCTGCAGGCGCTGGCGGCGAAGCTGGCACCGCTGGTCGCGGCGCCCGTCAACGACCTGACGGCCGCGGTCAAGGAGCTGACCAACCGGCTGCCCGGCGGTGGCCCGGGGGGCCAGCCCTGATCCGGGCTACCAGGCCGACACCGCCGGGATGACCTCCTGGCCGATGGTCTCCAGTGGGGTTATCCCGTACACGTTGGGGACGGCGCCGATGGTGGCGCCGAACCCGAGGTCGGCCAGCCGCCGCAGGTCGGCCAGGACGGCGTCGACGCGCTCGCCCTTGGCGCCGACGTCCGGGACGTAATAGGCGGTCTTGAGGATCTCGCCGTAGTCCCGTCCCTCGCGGGCACAGTGCTCGCGCAGGATGTCCAGCTTGCGCTCCAGGTCCGGGCCGTCGAACAGGTTGCAGGCGTCGGCGTACTTCGCGACCAGCCGCAGCGTCTTCCGCTCCCCACCGCCGCCGACCATGATCGGCGGGTACGGCCGGCGCAGTGGCGCCGGCGAGTTGATCGGCCGCTCCAGCTGGAAGTGCCGCCCGTGGTAGGGCGACTGGTCCGCACGCCCCATCTGCTGGTAGATCCGCAGCGACTCTTCCAGCTGTTCGAACCGGGTGGCCACCGGCGGGAACGGCACGCCGAGGCCGCGCGACTCCTCCTCGTTCCAGGCGGCGCCGATGCCGAGCCAGGCCCGGCCGCCGGAGAGGACATCGAGGGTGGTCACCGTCTTGGCGAGCAGGCCCGGGTACCGGTAGATCACCCCGGTCATCACCGTGATCAGCTCGACCCGGCTGGTGTGCGCGGCCAGGAAACCCAGCGTGGTGTATGCCTCCAGCATCTCCCGCTCCGGCGGACCGATGACACCGATCTGGAAGAAGTGGTCCATCACTGCCAGGTAGTGGAAGCCCAGCTCGTCCGCGCTGCGGGCGACCCGTGCGAGGTCGGCGGCGAGCTGTTGGGGGCCGCCGGGATTGGTGAAGTCCGGGATCTGAAGGCCGATCTGCATGCGCCCGATTCTGCCAGCACGGCGGGCATGCCCCGGGGCTGACTGGGTACGCAGTGCCATGCGGATCGGATACTTCCTGTCCTCCGAGGAGTTCGGCCCGGCCGAGCTGCTCGACCAGGCCCGGCGCGCGGCGGACGCCGGGTTCGAGGCACTGTGGATCTCGGACCACTTCCACCCGTGGATGGACGCGCAGGGGCACAGCCCGTTCGTCTGGTCGACGATCGGCGCGCTGAGCCAGGTCTGCCGGTTGCCGGTGACCACGGCGGTGACCTGCCCGACCACCCGGCTCCACCCGGCGATCGTCGCGCAGGCGGCGGCCACCAGCGCGGTGCTGCACGAGGGGCGGTTCGTGCTCGGCGTGGGTACCGGCGAGGCACTCAACGAGCACATCTACGGCGACCCGTGGCCGACCGCGGAGGTCCGGCTGGAGATGCTCGAAGAGGCCGTCGACCTGATGCGTACCCTCTGGGCCGGCGGGTCGGTGGACTACCGGGGCGAGTACTACACGGTCGAGGACGCGCGCATCTACACGCTGCCGGAGGAGCCACCCAAGGTGTACCTCTCCGGGTTCGGGCCCAAGTCCATCGACCTGGCCGCGCGGATCGGCGACGGGTACATCAGCACCAAGCCGAACGCCGAGCTGGTGCGGCGGTACCGGGAAAACGGCGGTGGCGACCGGCCGGCCGCGGTCGGTACGAAGGTGTGCTTCGCCGAGACCGAGGACGACGGGGTACGCATCGCCCACCAGCGCTGGGCCAATGAGGGCGTGCCCGGCGAGCTGGCCCAGGTGCTGCCCTCGCCCAAGCACTTCGAGCAGGCCAGCCAGCTGGTCACCGAGGACATGACCCGGCAGACCCACGCCTGCGGCCCGGACCCGGACCAGCACCTGGAGACCCTGCGCAAGTTCGTCGATGCCGGGTACGACGAGCTGTACATCAACAACATCGGCCCGCACTGGCCGGGCTTCTTCGACCTGTACGCCAAGGAGGTCCTGCCACGCCTGCGCGGCTGAGCCACGCCACTTTCGCGGGCCGGCCCGGCGGCGGCGCGCGCGGCATCGTAAGGTGCCCGCATACTGTCCACCCCGCAGGCATCCGACACCCCCGAGGCGCTGTGCTGACCAACTTCCTGCCCCACTCCCGGCGGCTGCGCCGCGCCGCCCGCCAGCACTTCGGCTGGAGCTCCCTGCGTGACGGGCAGCTGGATGCCATGCGCGCGGTCCTGAAGGGCCGCGACGCGCTGGTCATCCTGCCGACCGGTGCCGGCAAGTCGGCGATCTACCAGGTACCGGCGACCCTGCTGCCCGGCCCGACGATCGTCATCTCGCCGCTGCTCGCCCTGCAGCACGACCAGCGCGCCGGGCTGTCCGACCGGGGACAGGGCGCGGTCCGGGTCAGCTCGGCGGAGACGCCGGGCCAGCGGCGGGCCGCGCTGGAGGCGGTCCGCACCGGCCAGGCGAAGTTCCTGTTCATCACGCCGGAACAGCTGGCCGCACCGGACCGGCTGGCCGAGGTGAAGGCGCTGCGCCCGGCCCTGGTCGCCATCGACGAGGCACACTGCATCTCGTCGTGGGGGCACGACTTCCGTCCCGATTACCTCCAGCTCGGCCAGGTGATCCGGGAGCTGGGCCGGCCGCCGGTGGTGGCGCTGACCGCGACCGCCTCGCCGCCGGTACGCGAGGACATCGTCGAGCGGCTCGGGCTGCGCGACCCCAGGCTGGTGCTCGGCGCGCTGGACCGGCCCAACCTCTTCCTCACCGCGGTGCACTGCCCGACCGAGGAGCTGCGCTGGCAGCGGCTGCGGGTCTGCCTGTCCGAGCTGGCCGGGCAGGGCATCGTGTACACGCCGACCCGGCGCGGCGCCGAGGAGCTGGCCGCGCGGCTGGTCGAGGCCGGGTACCCGGCCCGGGCGTACCACGGCGGGATGGCGGCCGGCGAGCGTACCCGGCTGCACGAGGACTTCCTCGACGACCAGGTACCGGTCATGGTGGCCACCTCGGCGTTCGGCATGGGCATCGACAAGGCGGACATCCGCTGGGTGATCCACATGGCGCTGCCCGACTCGCCGGACAGCTACCTCCAGGAGATCGGCCGGGCCGGCCGGGACGGCAAGCCCGCCCAGGTGATCCTGCTGTACCGCCCGGAGGACGTCGCGTTGCAGCGCTACTTCGCCGGCGGGGCGCCGGACCCGGCTGAGCTGACCGCCCTGGCGGCCACCCTGCGCGAGGGGCCGACCAGCCGTACCGCCCTGGAGAAGCGTACCGGCCTCGGCACGCGCAAGCTGCCACAGCTGCTCAACCTGCTGGAGCGGGTGGGTGCGGCCGAAACTGTCCACAATGGACGATGGGCGTCCCCCCGGTACGCCCCGCCGCCGGCCGAGGCCGCCAAGCGGGCGGTCGCCGAAGCCCAGCGCCACCAACGGTTGCAGGGCTCCCGGATCGAGATGATGCGCAACGTCGCGGAGACCACTGGCTGCCGGGGCCAGGCGCTGCTGGCCTGCTTCGGCGAGCACCTGGACCGGCCGTGCCGGCACTGCGACCAGTGCGCCGCGGGGGAGGTGGCGACCGTCCGGGTCAACGGGCCGTTCCCGGTACACAGCACGGTCCGGCACGCCAGCTGGGGTAGCGGCATCGTGCTGCGGTACGAGGAGGACCGGATGGTGGTGCTCTTCGACGACGTCGGGTATAAGACGCTGTCGGTCGAGGTGGTGCGGAAGCAGGGCCTGCTGGCCGCCGGGTGACCGGGCGCGCCCCGCGCCCGCGCTTCCGATCCCGGCGCACTTGCGGTAGGGTCAGGAGTGCCTGCGCGTGAGGCGCAGCTGCCGGCCCGGGACGGGTCGTGGTGGTGCTCAAGACATGGGCGCCCCGAGCGTGTACGACATGTGTGTCGTGTCGCCGCCATCAGCACTGACAACCTCGCCTGACGGCCCTGTTGGCTGTGCGTGGCGGTGAAACTCGACGCGGACACCGGTGAGGACACCGTCATGACCGCGACCACCACGAAGACCGCAACCACGACGAAGACCGCGACCAGTACGAACCACACCAAGCCGGCCAAGGTGACCACCGCGCCGGCCCACCGCGCCGCCGGGCAGCACAAGAGCCCCGTGGATGCCCGAGCCCTGCAACTGCTGCACAGGCTGGCCGGCCTCCCCGCCGACCGGCCCGAGCGGGTGGCGTTGCGCGAGCGCACCATCGAGGCGTGGCTGCCGCTGGCCAAGCACCTGGCCCAGCGCTTCCACGGCCGGGGTGAGCCGCTGGACGACCTGACCCAGATCGCCACGGTCGGCCTGATCAAGGCGATCGACCGGTTCGACCCGGAATACGGCAACGACTTCGCGGCCTACGCCGTACCCACCATCGTCGGGGAGATCAAGCGCCACTTCCGGGACCGGACCTGGGACATCCGCGTCCCCCGGCGGCTGCAGGAGCTCAAGCTCGACATCAACGAGGCCACCGCCACCCTGGCCCAGCAACTGGGCCGTTCCCCGACCATCACCGACATCGCCGACTACCTCCAGCGCCCCGAGGAGGACATCATCGAGGGTCTGGAAGGCGCCCGCGCCTACTCGGCCATCTCGCTGCAGACCCTGGTGGGTACCGGCATCGACGGCACCGAGCTGGGCGACCTGTTCGGCGTCGACGACGCCGAGCTGGCGCTGGCCGAGTTCCGGGCCTCGCTGGGACCGGCGCTGGACGCCCTTCCCGAGCGCGAGCAGAAGATCGTGATCCTGCGGTTCTTCGGAAACCTGACCCAGACGCAGATCGCGCACCACATCGGCATCTCCCAGATGCACGTGTCCCGGCTGCTCACCAAGTCGCTGACCACGCTGCGCCACCAGTTCACCGAAAACTGAGGCAGGCAGGACGCACGGACGGGCGGCGGCCGTACGGCCGCCGCCCGTCGGCGTACCCCGAGGTCAGCGCTGCCGGGCCCGCCGGGTCGCCCGGGTGTTGGCCCGCTGGATCGCGTCGACCAGCTCCTGCTTGGTCATGCTGGAGCGGCCCTTGATGTTCAGCTCCCGGGCGCGCTGCATCAGGTGCTGCTTGGTCGCGTTGGCGTCGACCCCGCCGGCGGTACGGGTCGGGCGCTGGTTACGCCCCCGGGCCGCCTGCGCGTCGCTGGGACCCTTCCGGTCCTTCGGCTCCCAGTGGTCGCCGACCTTCTCGAAGGAGTGCTTGAGCGAGGCGAACGCGGTCCGGTGCGCCTGCTCGCCCTCGCCGTACGTCTCGACCGCGGAATCGTGCGTCTCCGCCCATGTGTCCTGCGCCTTGCGTGGTGACCGGCGCAGCGTGCTGGGCATCTCCTTGCGTGCCGGCACGGCACCCACCTCCCTGCGAATGGCTCTCCCTGGAGGGTGCCCCGGCCCGGGCCGCCGAAAACGCCACCGTTTCCCGCGAGGTGGTATGGGTATCCATGTCCCATGGCCACACTGCTATGGATCATCGCCGTCATCCTGGTCATCGCCGGCATCTTCGCGATCATCCGTCGCCAGCTGATCTGGGGCATCCTGCTCATCATCCTGGGCCTGCTGGTCGGCCCGGGTGGGGTGAGCATCTTCACCTAGGAGTCAGCATCACCTAGGAGTCGTCGTCCACCCGGAGGTCCTCGGCGTGGGTGACCCGCCGGGCCGCCACGTCGCGGACCCTGTCCAGTACGCCCACCAGCGGATCGACCAGCTTGTTCCAGGGCGGGTTGGACGGGGTCCCGGGATGCGGCCGGGTCGGGGCGGCCTCCTCGGCGATCTGCGCGCGGTTGCCGAGCCGGATCAGCTCGGTCTGGTCGAGCACCGCGCGCAGCCGGGGGAAGAGCTCGTCCTCGCAGCGGTGGATGTGCAGCCGCAGCGCCGGTCCGACCTCCTCCAGCCCGCGCAGGTCGGCCGGGGGTCCGGCGGCCAGGCGGCGCAGCGCGTACTGGATCGCCCGGTCGGCAGCGACCTCGCGGTCGGCGAGCTGATCGCCGTCCGGCAGCACCGCCCGTACCGTCGGGTACAGGTACTGTTCCTCGGCGGACAGGTGCCGGGTGAGCGTGGCGGTCAGTGCGCCGGTCAACGCGGCCAGCCGGGCATCGCCCGACGCGTCCGGGGCAGCCGCGAGCAGGCCGTAGAGGTCGGTGAGCTGACGGTGCTGTTCGCCCAGCAGCTCCAGCACACTCCGCCCGCCCGGGCGGGCGTCGGACTCGTCCGCGCCGAACATCGGCGGCAGGGGTGGCAGGGGTGCGGAAGGCATGGCCGACCGGTACCCGGACCTCCAGACGATCAAACGACGGGCTGGTATGAAGGGGGGATGACCGACGAGGTTGTCCAGCTCTGCCAGGACCTGATCCGCATCGACACCACCAACACCGGTGACCTGGCCACCTGTGCCGGGGAGCGGGCAGCCGCCGAGTACGTCGCCGGCAAGCTGGCCGAGGTGGGTCTGGACCCGCAGATCCGCGAGTCCGCGCCGGGCCGGACCAGCGTGCTGGCCCGGTTCGAGGGCAGCGACCCGGCGCGCGGCGCGCTGCTCGTCCACGGGCACCTGGACGTGGTACCGGCCGACCCGGACGAGTGGTCGGTGCACCCGTTCTCCGGCGAGATCCGGGACGGGTACGTCTGGGGGCGGGGCGCGGTCGACATGAAGGACTTCGACGCGATGCTGTTGACGGTGGTGCGCGACTGGCGCCGCCGGGGCGTACGCCCGCCCCGTGACCTGGTGCTCTGCTTCACCGCCGACGAGGAGGCGGGCAGCGCGTACGGCGCCCGGTACCTGGTCCGGGAGCACCGCGAGCTGTTCGACGGGTGTACCGAGGCGATCGGCGAGGTGGGCGGCTACTCCTTCACGGTCAGCAACGACCTGCGGGTCTACCTCATCCAGACCGCCGAGAAGGGGATCGACTGGCTCCGGCTCACCGCCCGGGGCCGGCCCGGGCACGGCTCGCTGATCAATGACGACAACGCGGTGACCGCGCTCTGCGAGGCGGTGGCCCGGGTGGGCCGGCACCGGTTCCCGGTCGAGGTGACCCCGACCGTCCGCGACTTCCTGCAGCAGATCGGCGAGCTGCTCGGCATCGCGCTGGACCCCGACGACCCGGAGGCCGCGGTCGGCAAGCTCGGTCCGATCGCCGCGATCATCGGCGCGACCCTGCGCAACACCGCCAACCCGACCCGGCTGGCCGCCGGGTACAAGGAGAACGTGATCCCGGGCAAGGCCAGCGCGACGGTCGACTGCCGTACCCTGCCGGGGCGCTCGGAGGAGTTCCTCGGGCAGCTGCGCGAGCTGGTCGGCCAGGAGATCGAGATCGACTACGTGACCCGGCAGCCGGCGGTGCAGACCAGCTTCGACGGGCCGCTGGTCGACGCGATGGCCGCCGCGCTGCGGGCCGAGGACGCGGGCGCGCGGACCGTGCCCTACATGCTTTCCGGGGGTACCGATGCCAAGGCGTTCCACGAGCTGGGCATCCGGTGTTTCGGCTTCACGCCGCTGCGCCTGCCGCCCGACCTGGACTTCGCCGCACTGTTCCATGGCATTGACGAGCGTGTCCCGGTGGAGGGACTACAGTTCGGCGTGCGAGTTCTCGACCGGTTCCTGGCCCGCTGCTGACCCGAGGGGTGCATACCCATGTCCGACGACCAGTTCGCCCAGCTCGACGCCGCTCTGGAGAAGGTGATCTCCGCCGCCCGGGCACACCTCGTGGCCGTGAAGTCCGCCGGCGGCCGGATCGACGACGACGGCGTCTGGCGGGCCTACGTCGAGTTGAACAACGCCTCCTACGAGTACGACGAGCTGCTGCTGGACGCCTTCGGTGAAGTGACCCCGTGGGACGTCGACGCGATCGACCCGGACGAGGCCGACCGGCAGTTCGGGGTGGGGCTCACCGAGGAGGACGAGGAGGGCGCGGACGATCCGTACCCCCATGTGGTGTCCGTGCGGCAGCGCCGCGACTACCGGATCCCGAGTGTCGGCGCGCTGATCCGGGTGGCCGAGGCGGCCCGGCGGACCGCGCCACAGGGCGACAGCGCGGACGGCGGCCCGGTCGAGTCGGTCAGCGAAGCGGTGCTGGAGCTGCTGCAGAGCGGCGACGGCTCGCTCGGCGCGCTGGACGTACCCGAGCTGGAGCCGCTGGACGGGATCGTCACGGTCGCCGAGGTGCAGGCCGCGCTCGACCTGGACGCCTTCGACGAGGCTGACGGCTCGGGGCCGTTCACCCTCGGCGTCCACGACCGGCTGGTCGGCCGGCTGGACGAGCACCCGTACAGCGACCTGGACGAGGCCGAAGCGACGTCCTAGTAGGAGAGGGCCGGCTGCGGGGTCCGGCTGACCCGGCGCCGCAGCAGCACCTTTCTGGTGCCGTCCCGGAAAAGCTGGACGCGGGCCAGCTCCCAGCCCGCGAACTCCGCTTGGATCGATAACTGCGCCGTCGCGGTCAACCGGTCGACATCAGCTGGCAACCGCAGCGGCGCGTATTCGTAGTCCATGCCCTGGATAATGCTCCGCCCCCCGGCAGCGCATCAACCCTGTCGTTCCGGATATCCGCACTCGACGGCCGAGACGTCATCCAGCGCCCGGCTGATCTCCACCGGCAGCGTGATGTCCTCCACCTGGAGGGCACCGAGCAGCTGGCCGACGGTACGGGCACCGAGGATCGGGGCGACCACGCCCGGCCGGTCCCGTACCCAGGCCAGCGCGACCTCGAGCGCGGAGACGCCGAGCCCGTCCGCGGCGGTCACCACCGACTCCACGATCGCCGAGCTGCGCGGGTCGAGGTAGCGGGTGACGAACAGCTCGAAGTGCGGCGAGGCGGCCCGGGAGTCGGCCGGGCGGCCGTGCCGGTACTTCCCGGTGAGCACCCCGCGACCCAGCGGCGACCAGGGCAGCACGCCCAGCCCGAGCGCGGCGCAGGCGGGCAGCACCTCCCGCTCGATGCCCCGTTCGAGCAGCGAGTATTCCACCTGTGCGCAGACCAGCGGGGCCCGGCCGGGCCAGGCTGCCTGCCAGGTGGCCGCCCGGGCGGTCTCCCAGCCGGCGAAGTTGGAGATCCCGACGTAGCGGGCCCGGCCGGAGTTGACCGCGAAGTCCAGCGCGGCGAGGGTCTCCTCCAGCGGTGTCTCCGGGTCGTACCCGTGTACCTGCCAGAGGTCGACGTACTCGACGCCCAGCCGTTGCAGCGAGGCGTCCAGCGTGCGCAGCAGGTGACCACGGGAGGTGTCCCGGCGCCGTTCCCGGGACGGCCGCAGCCCGGCCTTGCTGGCGATCAGCACGTCCGCCCGGGTCACCACGGTCGCCAGCAGGCTGCCGAGCACCGACTCGGCGTCCCCGTCGGCGTACACGTCGGCGGTGTCCAGCAGGTTGCCACCGGCGTCGACGAAGGTCTTGAGCTGGGCGGCAGCGTCGTCCGGCGCGGTGTCCCGGCCCCAGGTCATGGTGCCGAGCGCCAGCCGGGACACCAGGAGTCCGGCGCGGCCGAGCGGTCGCTGCTGCATGGGAAGTGAAACTACCGTCGCATCCCGGGGGCCCGGGAGCGCCCCGCCGGGGACCGCCCGCTACCCTGGGCGTCCCGATCGGCTCGCTGAGGGGGAGAATCATGCGGTTAGGGCTCAGCCTCGGATACCAGACGGCCTGGAGCACGCCGGCCGACCATCTCGCGCTGGCTCAGGAGGCCGACCGGCTGGGCTACTCGGTGGTGTGGGCGGCCGAGGCGTACGGCTCGGACTCGGTCAGCATGCTGGCCTGGATCGCCGGGCAGACCGAGCGGATCGACGTGGGCAGCGCGGTGATGCAGATCCCGGCGCGTACCCCGGCGATGACCGCGATGACCGCCGCCACCCTGGACACCCTCTCCGGTGGGCGGTTCCGGCTGGGCGTCGGGGTCTCCGGGCCGCAGGTCTCCGAGGGCTGGCACGGGGTCCGGTTCGCCAAGCCGTTGCGGCGCACCCGCGAATACCTGGACGTCGTGCGCCTGGCGGTGGCCGGCGAGCGGGTCGTCTACGACGGCGAGTTCTACACCCTGCCGCTGCCCGATGGCCCGGGCAAGCCGCTCAAGCTGGGCTTCCATCCGCTGCGTACCCGCATCCCGACCTACCTGGCCGCGGTCGGGCCGAAGAACCTGGAGCTGGCCGGCGAGCTGGCGGACGGCTGGCTGGCGGTGTTTCTCGCCCCGGAGTACGCCGCCGAGCAGCTCGCCTCGATCGCGGCCGGTCGAGCCCAGGCCGGCAAGACGTTGGACGGCTTCGACATCGTCCCGTCGGTACCGGTGGTGGTGGGCGAGGACCTCGACGCCTGCGCCGAGCTGGTGCGCTGGTACGCCGCCCTGTACGTGGGCGGGATGGGCAGCCGGGAGCAGAACTTCTACAACCAGCTCGCGGTCCGGATGGGGTACGCCGACGCGGCCCGCGAGGTACAGGAGCTGTATCTTGCCAAGCGGCACCGGGACGCGGCGGCGGCCGTACCCCTGGAGTTCATCGACCGGACCAGCCTGCTCGGCCCGGTCGACCGGATCGCGGCCCGCATGCGTGAGTACGCCGCCGCCGGGGTGACCACCCTGTCGGTGACCCTTTTCGCCGCGGATGTCGAGTCCGGCGTGCAGACCCTGCGCCAGGCCGCGCAGGCACTCGAAGTCTCTGGCGTGAAGGAGTGACGTGGAGCTCTGGAAAGCGGTTGTGCTCGGGATCGTCGAAGGTGTCACCGAGTTCCTCCCGGTCTCCTCGACCGGTCACCTGACGATTGCCGAGAAGCTGCTCCATCTCCAGGTGGACGACGAGGCGGTGACCGGGTTCACCGCGGTGATCCAGGTCGGTGCGATCCTCGCCGCCATCATCTACTTCTTCAAGGACATCGCCCGCATCGTGGTCGGCTTCGTCAAGGGGCTGGTCAACAGGAACGCGCGGGACTTCGACTACCGGTTCGGCTGGTACGTCATCGCCGGCTCGGTCCCGATCGGCATACTCGGACTGGTCGCCAAATCGATCATCACCGGCCCGCTGCGCAGCCTCTGGGTGGTGGCCGCCGGGCTGGTCCTGTGGAGCGCGGTGATGGTGTTCGCCGAGCGGGCGGCCACCCAGAACCGCCACGAGAAGGACGTCAACTTCAAGGACGCGGTCATCATCGGGCTGGCCCAGTGCATCGCGCTGATCCCGGGGGTGTCCCGGTCCGGCGCGACCATCTCGGCCGGGTTGCTGCGTGACCTCGACCGGGTGACCGCCACCCGGCTCTCCTTCTTCCTCGGCATCCCGGCGCTGACCGCGGCCGGGCTCTTCGAGCTGAAGGATGCGCTGCACGGCGACAGCGTGGGGGTACCGGCACTGGCCGTGGGTACCGTGGTCAGCTTCTTCGTGGCCTACGCCTCGATCGCCTGGCTGCTGCGCTTCGTGGTCCGCCACTCGATCGCGGTCTTCGTCTGGTACCGGGTCGCGGCCGGCCTGCTGCTGCTGGCCGCGCTCGGGGCGGGTTGGGTCGGCGCCACGTAGCCCGGTCGCCACGTAGCCTGGCGGCGTGGCGACGTTGATCCTGCTCCGGCACGGCCGGACCACCTCCAACGCGGGCGGTACGCTCGCCGGGCACCAGCCGACCGAGCTGGACGAGTCCGGCCGGGCGCAGGCGGTCGCGGTGGGGCAGCGGCTGGCCGCGGCCGGGGTGCCGCTGGCCGCGGTGGTGACCAGCCCGCTCATCCGCTGCCGGCAGACCGTCGAGCTGGCCCTGCCCGGGGTGGTACCCGAGGTGGAGGATCGGCTGGTCGAGTGCGGGTACGGCGACTGGTCCGGCCAGCCGCTGAAGACCCTCGCCAAGCAGCCGCTGTGGCAGGTGGTACAGGCGCACCCGAGCGCCGCCCGGTTTCCCAACGGGGAGTCGATGGCGGAGATGTCCACCCGGGCGGTCGCGGCGGTACGGGACTGGGACGCCCGGGTCACCGCCGCACACGGTCCACCGGCGGTCTGGCTGGCGTGCAGCCACGGCGACGTGATCAAGGCCATCGTCGCCGACGCGCTCGGCATGCACCTGGACCTGTTCCAGCGGATCACCGTGGACCCCGGCTCGCTGACCATCATCCGGTACACTCCGCTGCGCCCCTTTCTGCTCAGAGCGAACGACACCGGCGGGGAGCTTTCCGCGCTCCGCCCACCGCCGCGCCGATCCCGGCGCCGGCGCGGTTCAGACGCCGCCGTGGGCGGGGGAGCGGGGCCGGACGGTCAGGTCCGCGCCACCGGTGCGGACCGGCTAGGGTTTCAGGCATGACTCAGGTGTACGCGTTCGAGCCGCCCGAGCGGTTCGTCGCCGGCACCGTGGGACCGCCCGGCGACCGGGTGTTCTATCTCCAGGCGCGTGGCGGCGGCCGGCTGGTCAGCGTCGTGCTGGAGAAGGTCCAGGTGGCCCTGCTCGCGGAGAAGCTCGACGAGCTGCTCGGCGAGGCGCACCGCCGGTTCGGCGTGGTGCTGCCCGAGCCCGAGCCGGAGACCTCCGACAACGAGCCGCTGGAGTCCCCGGTCGACGAGGAGTTCCGGGTGGGCACCCTCGGCCTGGCCTTCGACGTGGACACCAGCACGGTGGTCATCGAGGCGATCGCGGCCGGGGAGAACGAGGAGGACGAGGAGCCGACCGAGGAGGACACCGCCGACCTGGACCGGTTGCGGGTCCGGCTGACTCCGGCGGCGACCCGGGACTTCATCACGCGGGCCCGTCGGGTGGTGGCCGCCGGCCGGCCGCCGTGCCCGCTGTGCGGGCAGCCGCTGGACCCCAAGGGCCACCTGTGCCCCCGGCACAACGGCTACCACCGCTAGGCGCGCAACCGTGCCCGCGAACACCCCGGCCGGGCAGCGGACCCCGCCGCACCTGCCGGAGTCTCCCGTGTCCGAGCGCCGCCCGCCGCTGACTGAAGCCGACGCGCTCCAGCTGCTCCGGCTCGGCACGATCGAGCTGGAGGGCCGGCTGGTCGAGGCATCCAACACCACGCTGCGCGCCCGGATCAGCCTGGACGGGGTGGCGGCGCGCTGCGTGTACAAGCCGGTGCGCGGGGAGCGGCCGCTGTGGGACTTCCCGGACGGTACCCTCGCCGGCCGGGAGGTGAGCGCCTACCTGTTGGCCGGCGCGACCGGCTGGGCCTGCGTACCGCCGACGGTGCTGCGCGACGGGCCACTCGGGCCGGGCGCCTGTCAGCTGTGGATCGACGAGCCCGAGGATGCCGAGTCGCTGCTCGGCTTCGTCCCCGCCGACGGGATACCGGACGGGTGGCACGGCATCCTGTCCGCCCGGGACGGCGACGGCACGCCGTACGTGCTCGCCCACGCTGACGATGTGCGCCTGTCCCAGCTCGCCGTCTTCGACGTGGTCGCGAACAACGCCGACCGCAAGGGCGGGCACGTGCTGTCCACTGTGGACGGACATGTGTACGGGGTGGACCACGGGGTCTGCTTCCACGTGCAGGACAAGCTACGCACCGTGCTGTGGGGCTGGATCGGCGAGCCGCTGCCGGAGGCGGCCGTGGAGGTGCTCGGCCGGCTGCGCACCGACCTGTCCGGCGGCCTCGGTGCGCAGCTGCGCGAGCACCTGACCCGGGCCGAGGTGGTCCAGGTAGGCACCCGCATCGACCGGCTGCTCGCCGCCGGGCACTTCCCGGAGCCCAGCGGCGACTGGCCGGCGGTACCGTGGCCGCCGGTGTGATCGTCGGCACGCGGCTACCTTGACCGTCGGCCGCCCTGGCTAGGCTGGGCGGCATGAAGTCCTGGCCGGCCGCCGAGGTCCCACCGTTGTCTGGTAACGGGCAACCCCTGCGTCTGTTCGATACCGCGCGGGCGGCCGTGCAGCCGAGCCGGCCGACCGGCCCGGCCCGGATGTACGTCTGCGGGATCACCCCGTACGACGCGGCCCACCTCGGCCACGCGGCCACCATGATCACCTTCGATCTGATCAACCGGCTCTGGCGGGACACCGGGCACCGGGTCGACTACGTGCAGAACGTCACTGACATCGACGACCCGCTGCTGGAACGCGCCGCCCGGGACCGTGAGGACTGGGTGGTGCTGGCCATGCGGGAGACCGCGCTGTTCCGTGAGGACATGGCCGCGCTGCGGATCCTCCCGCCGACCCACTACGTCGGCGCGGTCGAGTCCATCCCGGAGATCGCCGCCAAGGTGGCCCGACTGCTCGGCGACGGGGCGGCATACCGGCTCGACGACGGTACCGGCGACGTGTACTTCGACGTGACCGCCGCGCCGCGGTTCGGGTACGAGTCGCACCTGAGCCGGCCGGCGATGCGCGAGCTGTTCGCCGAGCGCGGTGGCGACCCGGAGCGCCCCGGCAAGCGGGACCCGCTCGACTCGCTGCTGTGGCGGGGCAGCCGGGACGGTGAGCCGTCCTGGCCGGGCGGGGAACTGGGCCCCGGCCGCCCGGGCTGGCACATCGAGTGCGCGTCGATCGCGCTGGACCTGCTCGGCGACCGGATCGACGTGCAGGGTGGCGGCAACGATCTGCTCTTCCCGCACCACGAGATGTCCGCCGCGCACGCCGAGGTGCTGTCTGGCCGGTCGCCGTTCGCCGACCACTACGTACACGCCGGGATGATCGGGCTGAACGGCGAGAAGATGAGCAAGAGCAAGGGAAATCTGGTCTTCGTGTCCCGGCTGCGGGCCGACCAGGTGGAGCCGATGGCGGTCCGGCTGGCCCTGCTCGCCGACCACTACCGCGACGACCGGCAATGGACCGACGACCTGCTGAAGACCGGGCAGCAGCGGCTGGCCCGCTGGCGGGCCGGGGCCGGGGCGGCCCGGGGACCGGCCGGCGTCGACCTGCTCGACCAGCTCCGCGAGCGGTTGGCCGACGACCTGGACACGCCCGGCGCGCTGCGGGCGGTGGACGCCTGGGCCGACCTGGCGGCGGGCGGGCAGGGTATCGACACCCAGGCACCCGGCCTCGTCGCGGACGCCGTCGACGCGCTGCTCGGGGTAGACCTGCGCCAGTAGTACGCGATTTCCCCGGTTGGCCCAGATTACCGGCATGGTGGGCATACCGCTGGGTAGGTAAGTCCCTGAGAACGCAGAGCCGCTGCGGCGGCGAACGGCGATAGGGGACTGGCATGACCGAGTATTACAGCGGCAGCCCCGGGTCAGCCCGACCCGAGGCGGAGTCCACCGGACAGGTGGTACGGGAACAGGCCGCCAGCGTGGGGCAGGGCGCGGCGCAGGCCGGCCGGGGGGTGGCGCAGACCGCGGCCGAGCAGGGCCGCGAAGTGGCCCGGGAAACCCGCGCACAGGCGCGCAACCTGTTCAACGAGGCCAGCAGTGAGCTGAGCCACCAGACGAGCATGCAGCAGAAGCGGGCCGCCGAGGGACTGCGGGCGGTCGCGTCCGAACTGCACGGCATGGCCAGCCGTAGCGAGCAGAGTGGTCTGGCCAGCGAGCTGGTGGCACAGGCGGCCGACCGGGTCCACCAGGCGGCCCAATGGCTGGACCACCGCCAACCGGGCGACGTGCTGGACGAGCTGCGGGCCTTGGCGCGCCGCCACCCCGGCGCGTTCCTCGCCGGTGCGGTGGCCGCCGGCGTGCTGGTCGGGCGGCTGACCCGCAATGTCGTCTCCAGCGGTGGTACGGGCGACGAGGCGTACCGGACCGACGCGTACCCCGAGACCGCCCAGGCGACCACGCAGCGCATCGTCACCGAGCCGCTGCCGCCGACCGCCACCACCTATCCGGCGACCGGTACGGCGACCGGCGGCTACCCGGCCGGGAGTACCCCCACGAGCGGCTACCAGGAGCAGTTATGACCACTCCGTCACGGGAGCGTCCGGTCGGCGTCGACGTCACGCAGTCCTCGCTCGGCGAGCTGCTCGGCGAGGTGACCCGGGACCTCTCCACGTTGCTGCGCCAGGAGGTTGAGCTGGCAAAGGCGGAGCTGCGTCAGGAGGCGAGCAAGGCCGGCCGGGCCGCCGGGATGTTCACCGGCGCCGCGCTTGCCGGGTACATGGTGCTGCTGTTCCTGTCGGTGGCGCTCTGGTGGGGTCTGTCCAACGTGATGGACCAGGGCTGGGCCGCGCTGATCGTGGCGGCGCTCTGGGTGGTGATCGGGCTGGTGCTCTACAGCGTCGCCCGAACCCGGGCGCGGGAGATCCGCGGGCTGCGCCAGACCGCCGAGACCGTACGTGAGGTTCCGGACGCGATCCGGGGAAGGTAGGAGGAAGGCGATATGACAACCACCGATCCGGATCAGATCCGGCGTGAGATCGAACAGACCCGCACCGAGCTGAGCGACAACGTGAACGCGTTGACCTACAAGGTCAGCCCGCGCCGGATGGTCGGCCAGCGGGTGGAGCGTACGAGGGGCGCGCTGCGCGGCGTCAAGGAGCGGATCATGGGTACCGCCTACGACGTCGGCGACTCGGCCGGCGCCACCGCGTCGAACGTCGGCGACCGGCTGTCGTCCGCGGCATCCACGGTGGGCGACGCCGCCGCGGCGGCGCCGCGGATGGTCCGCCAGCAGACCCAGGGCAGCCCGCTCGCCGCCGGCATGGTGGCGTTCGGCGTCGGCGTGGTGATCTCCTCGCTGCTCCCGCCGACGCGCCCCGAGCAGCGGATCAGCGGACAGCTCAAGGAGAAGGCGGCGGAGTACTCCGACGACATCAAGGATCAGGCCCGGCAGGTCGGCCAGGAGGTCAAGGAGAACCTGCGGGAGCCGGCCCGGCAGGCGGCCGAGTCGGTGAAGGAGACGGCGGCCGAGGCGGCGGGCACGGTCAAGGACGAGGGCCGCGCGGCGGCCGACGATGTCCGGTACCAGGCCCAGCAAGCCAGGGACAACGTCACCGACCGCTGAGCGCCTTGGCGAAGGGACCGCGGCCTCCGGGCGGCGGTCCCTTTCGCCTGCGCGGCTGGGGTACCGTCCGGTCGGCGCGGATGTGCGAGGCGAGCGACGGGCGGGGCATGACGCCTAACCGAGGGCGAGGTCGGGGTCGTCCAGCGGCAGTCCGGGGCGCTCGGCCGGGATCCGGTACTCCTCGGTCAGCGCCGTCATCGGGCCGGGCCAGGTCGCGGTGGCCACCTCGATCGGCCGGTGCCGCTCGTCGTAGGCGGTGTGCAGCAGGTGCAGCACCGGCGTGTCCGGCCGGATCGCCAGCAGTTCGGCCTCCTCCCGGGTGGGCAGCCGGGCGGTCACCTGGTCGGTGGCGGTCACGTAGCGGCGGCCGGTGACCTCCTCGACCTCCTGGTACAGCGGGCGGCCGAACGCCTCCATACGCTCCAGCGAGCTGCCCGCGGTGTCGGTCGGCTTCAGCCAGGAGGCACCGACCTCGACCACGGCGTCCTGGGTACGCACCAGATGCCGGCGGACCACCAGCTCCACGCCGGTCGAAATGCCATACGCGTCGGCGACCTCGGCCGGGGCGGCGGCGCGGCCGACCTCGACCAGCTGCTGCCGGTACCGCGCGGCCAGGTCGGCGTGATATCCGCGCTGGATGCCGTACCGCCCCCGGGACAGCCGGTTAAGCCGGCGCCGGGTACCCCGCACGAAGGTACCCGAGCCGGGTCTGGTGATCAGCAGCCCCTCGATCCGCAGCGCATCGATGGTCCGCTGCGCGGTCTGCTTGGCCACGCCGAACATCTGCGCGATCGCCGGGATCGACGGCAGCCGGTCGCCGGGGCCCCAATCGCCCCGGCGGATCCGCGCGCGCAGCTCTGCGGCGATCTGCCGGTGCGGGTGCTCGGCTGCGCCAGGGTTGATCTCCATGCCGTTGACCTTAACCTAGCCTCCTAGGATGCCCTAGCGGGTGTGACCGCGACACGCCGGCAAAGAAGAAGCGACTACCAGCTGCCGGCGGCCGGCCCCGAGCCGCCCCGCCGGCGCAGGTACTTCTCGAACTCCTGGGCGATCTCGTCGCCGGAGAGGGGGGTCAGACCCTCATCGCCGACCCGTTCCTCCAGCTCCCGGACGTACTCGGCGAGCTCGGCGTCCTGCTCGGCGGCGGTACGCAGGCGCTCCTCCCACTCACCAGACTCCTCGGCCAGGTCCATCATCGGTACCGGCAGGTCAAGGACGTCCTCGACCCGGTGCAGCAGCGCCAGGGTGGCCTTGGGGCAGGGCGGGTTGTTCGCGTAGTGCGGCACGTGCACCCAGAACGACACCGCGTCCAGCTGCGCCCGGGTGGCCGCCTCCTGGAGCACGCCGACGATGCCGGTCGGGCCGTCGTAGCGGGTCGGGGTCAGGCTGAACCGCTCGGCGGCGTCCCGGCTGGACGCGCTGCCGCTGATCGGCAGCGGGCGGGTGTAGGGCACGTCCGCGAGCAGCGCGCCGAGCAGCACGATCCGGTGTACCTCCAGGCTGTGGCACAGCTCCAGGACCTCGCCGCAGAAGGTACGCCAGCGCATGCTCGGCTCGATGCCCCGGATGAGCAGTACGTCCCGGTCGGTACCCGGGGGGGAGGCGACCGAGAAGCGGGTGGTCGGCCACTCGACGTTGAGCGTCTGCCCCTCGGCCATCGACACGATCGGGCGGTTGACCTGGAAGTCGTAGAACTCCTCCGGATCGAGCTGGGTCACCGGCCGGGCGGTCCACACCTGCTCAAGGTGCTCGACAGCGGCCGTGGAGGCGTCCGCGGCGTCGTTCCACCCCTCGAAGGCGGCGATCGCCACGGGATTGCGTAATACCGGCAGTCCGTCGAACTCCGTCACGCCACTCAGCGTACGTGGAACGAGCCAAGACGAAAGTCAAGGCCACCCCCGAGCGCGGGTGCCCAGGCTGCGGGACCGGTCCAGCGGGTTGGCAGCGGCAACGACTAACCTGTGGTACATGTCGACCTCGCTCCGTAGCGCGCTGGCCAGCCGGGTACTCGTCGCCGATGGGGCGATGGGCACCATGTTGCAGGCGCACGACCTGGAACTGGACGACTTCCAGGGGCACGAGGGCTGTAACGAGATCCTCAACGTGACCCGGCCGGAGGTGGTCCGCGGGGTACACGAGGCATACCTGGCCGCCGGCTCGGACTGTGTCGAAACAAACACCTTCGGTGCCAATCTCGGCAACCTCGGCGAGTACGGCATCACCGAGCGGATCCGCGAGCTCTCCATAGCCGGAGCCCGGCTGGCCCGGGAGGCAGCCGACGCCTGGTCCACGCCGCAGCGGCCCCGGTTCGTGCTCGGCTCGGTCGGCCCCGGTACGAAGCTGCCGACGTTGGGCCACGTGTCATACACGACGCTCCGAGACGCCTACCGGGAGAACGCGGCCGGGCTGATCGAGGGCGGAGCCGACGCGATCATCGTGGAAACCTGCCAGGATCTGCTCCAGGCGAAGGCCGCGATCATCGGCGCGAAGCGGGCGATCGCCGAGGCCGGCCGGGACATACCGCTGATCGCGCACGTGACCGTGGAGACCACCGGCACGATGCTGCTCGGCAGCGAGATCGGCGCCGCGCTGACCGCGCTGGAGCCGTTGGGCATCGACCTGATCGGGCTCAACTGCGCGACCGGGCCGGCGGAGATGAGCGAGCACCTGCGCTACCTGTCGCAGCATGCCCGGGTACCGCTGTCGGTGATGCCCAACGCCGGGCTGCCCGAGCTGACCCCGGACGGCGCACGCTACCCGCTGACCCCGGACCAACTGGCCGAGGCGCTTGAGCGGTTCGTCACCGAATACGGCGCGGGACTGGTCGGCGGCTGCTGCGGTACCACCCCGGCCCACATCGAGGCGGTCGTGGCGCGGGTCGGCGGCGCGACGCCGGCCACCCGCGAGCCGCGCCCGGATGCCGGGGTGGCCAGCCTTTATCATCACGTGCCGTTCGCCCAGGACGCGAGCGTGCTGATGGTGGGGGAGCGGACCAACGCCAACGGCTCCAGGGCGTTCCGCGACGCGATGCTCGCCGCCGACTTCCAGAAGTGCGTGGAGATCGCCCGGGAGGCCGCCCGGGACGGCTCGCACCTGCTCGACCTGTGCGTCGACTACGTCGGCCGGGACGGCACGGTCGACATGGCTGAGCTGGCCGGCCGGTTCGCCACCGCGAGCACCCTGCCGATCATGCTCGACTCGACCGAGCCGCAGGTCATCGAGGCCGGCCTGGAGCGGCTGGGCGGCCGGAGCATCATCAACTCGGTCAACTACGAGGACGGCGACGGTCCGGGCTCGCGGTACGCCCGGGTGATGCCGATCGTCAAGGAGCACGGCGCGGCCGTCGTCGCGCTGACCATCGACGAGGAGGGCCAGGCCCGGACCACCGAGTGGAAGGTCCGGGTCGCGTCCCGGCTCATCGACGACCTGACCGGCCGGTGGGGGATGGCGCTGCCCGACATCCTGATCGACTGCCTCACCTTCCCGATCTCCACCGGCCAGGAGGAGACCCGGCGCGACGCGATCGAGACGATCGAGGCCATCCGGGAGATCGCCCGCCGCTACCCCGGGGTCAACTTCACCCTGGGCATCTCCAACATCTCCTTCGGCCTGAACCCGGCGGCCCGCCAGGTGCTCAACTCGGTCTTCCTGCACGAGTGCCAACAGGCCGGGCTGACCAGCGCGATCGTGCACGCCAGCAAGATCCTGCCGGTGGCGCGGATCCCCGAGGAGCAGCGCGAGGTCGCCCTCGACATGGTCTACGACCGGCGTCGCGAGGGGTACGACCCGCTCCAGCGGTTCATCGAGCTGTTCGAGGGCGTGGACGCGGCGTCCGCCCGCGCGTCCCGGGCCGAGGAGCTGGCCGCGCTGCCGCTCGACGAGCGGCTCAAGCGCCGGATCATCGACGGCGAGCGCAACGGTCTGGAGGCCGACCTCGATCTTGCTCTGGCCGAGCGGCCGGCCCTCGCGATCATCAACGACACCCTGCTCGACGGCATGAAGGTGGTCGGCGAGCTGTTCGGCTCCGGCCAGATGCAGCTGCCGTTCGTCCTCCAGTCCGCCGAGGTGATGAAGACCGCGGTCGCCTACCTCGAACCGCACATGGAGAAGGCCGACACCGCAGGCAAGGGCACCATCGTGCTCGCCACGGTCAAGGGCGACGTGCACGACATCGGCAAGAACCTGGTCGACATCATCCTGTCCAACAACGGCTACACCGTGGTCAACATCGGGATCAAGCAACCGATCGCCGCGATCCTGGAGGCCGCGGAGAAGGCCGACGCCGATGCGATCGGGATGTCCGGGCTCCTGGTCAAGAGCACCGTCATCATGAAGGAAAACCTGCAGGAGATGGACTCCCGCGGGATTGCTGAACGGTACCCGGTTCTCCTCGGCGGGGCCGCATTGACGCGCTCCTATGTCGAGGACGATCTGCGCGGGCTGTTCTCCGGGGACGTGCATTACGCCCGGGACGCCTTCGAGGGACTCTCCCTGATGGACAGGGTGATGACCGCCAAGCGGGGCGGAGTGGCTGTGGTCGACCCGGAACGGGAGGCCGCGCTCGCCGCCCGCCGGGAGCGCCGCGAGCGGCAGCGCTCCCTGGTCACCTCCGCCCTCCCGTCGTTGGCGGACGATTCGGTGCGCTCCGACGTGGCCGTCGATGTCGAGGTCCCCGCCCCGCCGTTCTTCGGTACCCGGGTGATCAAAGGCATCCCGCTGGCCGACTACGCCGCCCTGCTCGACGAGCGGGCCACCTTCCTCGGCCAGTGGGGCCTACGCGGCTCCCGGGGCGGCTCCGGCCCCTCCTACGACGAGCTGGTTGAGACCGAGGGCCGACCCCGGCTGCGCTACTGGCTGGACCGGCTGACCGCCGACAAGGTACTCGAAGCCGCCGTGGTGTACGGCTACTTCCCCGCCTACTCCGAGGGCAACACGCTGGTCGTGCTCGACGAGAACGGGCACGCCGAGCGGGCCCGGTTCACCTTCCCCCGGCAGCGCCAGGAGCGGCGGCTCTGCCTGGCCGACTTCTTCCGGCCCCGCGCTGCCGGCCTCGACGTGGTGGCCTTCCAGCTCGTGACGGTCGGGCAGCCGGTCAGTGAATACACCGCGAAGCTGTTCGCCGGCAACGCATACCGGGACTACCTGGAGGTACACGGGCTCTCCGTCCAGCTCACCGAGGCTCTGGCGGAATACTGGCACCGGCGGATCCGCTCGGAACTGGTCCTACCGTCCGGCGGCACGGTCGCTGGCGACGACCCAGCCGACCTGGACGGGCTGCTGCGCACGGACTACCGCGGCTGCCGGTACGCCTTCGGCTACCCGGCCTGCCCGAACCTCGAAGACCGGGCGCCGCTCGTGGAGCTGCTGGGCGCGGACCGGATCGGGGTCACGTTGTCCGAGGAGTTCCAGCTGGAGCCGGAGCAGTCGACGGACGCCATCGTCGTACACCACCCCGAAGCCAACTACTTCAACGCCAAGTGAATAACTGACCGGGTCTGAAGTGTGGGAACTGCTCTCCGGACATGATCAGGCCGTCTCCAGGCCGTCAGGTCGGATCATGCGGACCGGCAGTCAATGACGACGAGGCCGGACGAGGTCGTTGTGACATCGGTCGTTGTCAGCCCGGCCGCTGCCGCGAGCGTTTGGTAATCCTCGATGGTGCGCTCCCGCCCGCCAGACAGCACTAGCATGCGAAGGTTCATCTCGGCGAACATGCCGGGATCGTCGCCGGCGGTGCCATGCGACTCGACGATGACCACATGGCCGGCCTCACCAGCGGCCTCGGCGCACCGGGCGCAAGATCGCGTTGGAATCGTTGCGCGACATGGCGAGGAGTTCGAGAATATTGACTTCAACAAGTTGGCGGGATCTGTAGCGGGTGCTGGGAAATCAATTAAAAGAGCTGCCCTTGAGTCAGTGATACGGGCGTTTCATCAATAATAGAGTCGTACGGTATTAGTGAGTCGCCGGTATATCCAGGTTCAGCTATTATTCCCCTGGCCGTCTACCGCACTATTGCCAGTCGTCATCCCGCATGACAGTAACGACGCTCGCCGAGGTGAGCGGCGGCAGGAGGTCACCTGGTCCCCACCCCTCGCAGCGAACATCATCGACCTAACGCGGAACAAGATGCAGGTCATGGCGGCGACAGCGGTTACCGTTTCGATGACCGCCGCGACGCTGGAAGTGCCTCGGCTGACCGGTTAGGGGCGCCGATCATACTTTTCGAGCGTGGCTTTGTTTGTGGACGAGTCCTGGAAAATCAACTCCCACGGGCCAGTGTTCACATCCATCTCCTTGCCGAAGCCAACCCACTTGCCGACCATGCGCCGGCCGGTCGGCTCGGCGAGCAACTGGATTGCCCCGTGGTACCGGGCGCCCCGGTAGTAGCTGTCCTCGGCGGTCTGCTCGCCCCACGTCCCGGTGATCACGTTGCCGTCCACCGTCATGTCCATGGTCAGCGACGAGTCGGCCGAGCCGGGCAGGCTGCGCGCGGTCAGCCGGTCTCCGTGCTGGAGGACTACCACGTAGTGCAGGCTGGTGAACATGGCGTCCCGGCCGCTGGAGAAGTACTCGTACCGCGACAGCCACACCCCGGAGTAGTTGCCTCGCGGCGCCGGGCGGGTGGCCGCGCCGGTGGCCGGGGTGATCCCGGTCGGCGACAGGTCGATGTCGTGCCCGCCGCTGCCGTCGCCGGAGACGCGGGCGAACGGGACGGCAGCGCTGAAACCGAGGGACTCGATGGGCAGGCCGGTCACGGCCTCCAGGGCGCGGGCGTACACCGGGCGGGGCGCGACGATGGCGCCGGACTCCCAGCGCTGCACGAGCCGCTTGTTGGCGTCGTTGGGTGCTCCGGCGCGCTCCCCGGCCACGCGCAGCGCGCGGGCGAAGTCGTCCTGGCTCATCAGCATGCCCATGCGGACCGCGCGTAGGGCGCTGTTCGGTTCGGTCACGTACTCCACCGTACGCGTCGTGACGCCGGAATGACGCCTGACATGCCGCCGATTCGCCATCACGGATGTCGTCGCGGAGGGCGACACTTCGGCGACATTGTGTGGTCATGACGTGGACGTGGCGACCGTGGCGCAAGCACAAGACCGAGCAGAGCCGACCTACCAAGGACTACGGCAGCGCTGGCGGCCGGCATCGCCTGCGGGACAACGATGTGGTCCCGATCAACGGCTACCGGCGATACGCGCAGATCTTGCAGGACATCAATACCCGTGAGTTGCCGGCTGTCAACCCCGATGATCGATTCAGATTTACGCCCGGTCAGGAGCAGCGGGCCGGCATTCGGAATTGGCTCGCATGACCGGCCGTCGGATCGGCCACCTACCCGCCCGTCCAACGTGGGATTGTCTGGCCTGCGGCCGGCTGTGGCCGTGCCTGACCGCTCGTGAAGACCTGTGGGACGAGTACGCCCGGGTGCCCACGGCACTGTGCATGTACCTCGCCGCATGCTTCATGGAGTGCTGCGCCGATCAGCCGGCCGTCTCAGCCGAGCGGCTGTACCTGAGGTTCCTCGGCTGGGTTCAGTTGCGCCGGCCGGCGCGGCCCCCCGACCCTGACTGGCTCCCGGCGCGGCCTCATTAGGGTTCAGCGGCGCCGGGTGGGCCGTCTCGCCCAGCCACTCCGTGGGCCTCACTCCGTGGGCCTCTGTATCAGCGGAAGTCGTCGGCGTGGTCGTGAGCCCATTGGGCGAAGGTGTGCGCCGGATGACCGGTGACTTCCTCGACGATCGTCGAGACCTGGGCCGGCTTGCCGTTGCCGGCCGCCCACAGCCCCAGCACCGCCTCGACCGCCGCGGGCGGCATCGTGCGGCCGAGGTCCACCCGGGCCTCGTCGACCGGTACCACCGCGAACCTGACCTCCCGGCCGATCGCCTGGGCGATGTGTTCGACCTGTTGCCGTACGGTCAACGACTGGGGCCCGTACGCGGTGTACGCCCGTCCGGCGTGTCCGGGTCGGGTCAACGCGGTCACCGCGAGCGCGGCCATGTCCTTCTCGTGAATCGGGGCGGTCTGGGCCTGCGGGTAAGGAACGCGTACGACACTCCCGGTCCGGATCGACCTGGCCCACCACCAGAGCGCGTTCGTGGCGAACATCCCGGGGCGGATGAAGGTCCAGTCGATCCCGGACTGTTCGAGGGCCAGCTCGACCGTGTGGTGGTCCCGGGCGATCGGATTGCACTCAATATCGGCGTGGATGACCGCCGCCGACGACAGCAGCACGACGTGCCGTACCCCGGCGGACCGGGCGGCGGTGACAAAACCGGGCACGCCGAGCGGTCTGGCGTAGAGGAAAACCTGCCGCGCGCCGTCCAGCACGGCGGGCAGGGTCTCCGGGCGGTCCAGGTCGGCCGCTACCAGGCCGGTACCCGGAGAAGGGTTTCTGCTGGTTGCTCTGACCCGCAGGCCCGCGTCCCGCAGCCCGGCGGCGACGTGACGGCCGACGTTTCCCCGGGCACCGAACACGACCGCCACCATGCCGATCAGTGTGCCTGAAGGCGGCGCGGCCTCCGGCGACTTCCCCTTCCCCGACCGGCGGATGATCATGCATGCTGGACCGCATGGGGGAAGTCCTGCCGATCCCCAGCCCGGGCGATGTCTTCGCCGACGTACGCGGCGAAGACCGGACCATGCGGGTCAGCTACCACGAAGACCGGGGCGTCGTGGTGGTCTCGCTCTGGGCCGGCGTGCAGTGTCGGGGCTCCTTCCGGATGGCGGTCCAGGACGTGGAACGGCTGGTCACGGTGCTCAACGAGGTTGACGTCCCGGACGCCGCGGACGCGACCGACCCGGCGCCGGAGACCGCCGAGGGTACCGCCGACCGCGGCATGCTCCCGCCGGTCCTCCGGCTTCAGGTGGCATAGCGGGAGCGGTCCGCGCATGCGCTTCAGCGAGCTTTGAGGTTGTCCGGGGCCTCGGACGGGTAGACGGGCACGTCCTCGGCGCGCTTGCCGTCGCGTACCAGCGCGTCTCGAATATCGGTCAGCAGCTTGATCTCCTCGGAGGGCGCGGCCGACGGCGGCACCTCGCCACGACGGCGCCGCTCCGCCAGCTTGTTCATCGGCAGCACCACGAGGAAGTAGAGGACCGCCGCGACGAGCGCGAAGTTGATGACCGCGGTGACGAACGCGCCCCAGTTCAGGTACTGGCCGCCGCCGATGCTGACCCGCCCGGCGATCGGGCCGCCGCCACTCAGCCGGTTGATGATCGGATGCAGAAGCGCATCGGTGAACGTCGTCACCAGGCCGGTGAATGCGGCACCGATCACGATGCCGACGGCCAGGTCGACGACGTTGCCGCGCATGATGAAGTCCCGGAACCCGCGAAGCATCCGCCCTCCCTTGGTTACGCCTGTGACTTGTGACGTTACGAGCCGCCGGTCCCGGCCGCACCCGCTGACGACCCGATCACACCGGTGTGTCGGCCGGTGGGGCGGGAACGTACGGTGGAGATCGCCGGGCAGACGGGAGGCGACAACTGGGCGCGCGGAGCTTGGCCGGGGTGCTGTTCGACATGGACGGCACGCTGGTCGACAGCGAGAAGCTGTGGGACGTCGGGCTGGCTGAGCTGGCCGAGGAGTACGGCGGTCGGCTGTCGGCGGCGGCCCGGGCCGGCATGGTCGGTACCAGCATGACCGAGTCGATGACGATCCTGCACGAGGACATCGGGCAGCCCTGGCGCGACCCGGATGCGAGCGTGGTGCTGCTTGAGCAGCGGGTGAAGGAGTTGTTCGGCACCGGGCTGATCTGGCGTCCGGGAGCCGCTGAGCTACTGGACCGGCTGCGTACGGCGGGGGTACCGATGGCGCTGGTCACCGCGACCCGCCGGCACCTGGCCGAGATCGCGTTGGAGACCATCGGTACGGCGAACTTCCAGGCGGTCGTGTGCGGCGACGACGTGGACGAGACCAAGCCGCACCCGATGCCGTACCTGACCGCGGCGGCGCTGCTCGGCGTGGACATCCGCGGGTGCGTGGCGATCGAGGACTCGCCCAACGGGGTGGCCAGCGCACTGGCGGCCGGGGCGGTGGTGCTCGCGGTGCCGTGCGAGGTGGACCTGTCCCACCTGACCGGGGTCACCCATGTGGCCAGCCTGGTCGACGTGGACCTGGACTTCCTCGACCTGCTCGTGGCGACACCCCGGCCCGCCGTCTCCGGCGGGCCGGGGGCGGTCCGGCGCGGAGCGCGCCGGACCCCGCCAGCTCATTCGTAGGCGATCGCGGCCAGGACGTTGACCCGGGCCGCCCGGATCGCCGGCAGGACGGCGGCCACCACCCCGACGAGGCCGGCCAGGACCAGGTAGACGGCCATCTGGGTCCACGGGAAGGCGAGCTCGGTGAAGCCCTGGTCGCGCAGCGCCCGGACCACGGCGGCGCCCAGCCCGCAGCCGACCGCGAGGCCGAGCAGCGCGCCGAACAGCGAGATGACCACGGCCTCCACGGTGATCATCCGCATCGCCTGGCCCCGGCGCAGCCCGATCGCGCGCAGCAGCCCCAACTCCCGGGTCCGCTCCAGGACCGACAGTGCGAGCGTGTTGACGATGCCGAGTACGGCGATGAGGATCGCCAGCGCCAGCAGGATCTGGATCATCGTCAGTACCATGTCGAACCCGGAGGTCTGCTGCTTCACGAAGGCACTGCGGTCGACCACGCTCACCTCCGGGCTGTCCTTCAGCAGGGTGTCCACCTCCGGCTTGACCGTCGCGACGTCCGTACCGGGGATGAGCCGCACAAACGCCTGGGACGGCTGGTCGCTGCGGAAGTCCGCCGCGTCGGCCTCGGCCAGCAGCCAGCCGCGCATCAGGTCGTTCTTGGCGTAGATGCCGGTGACCGTGAAGGTCCGGGCCGCGCCGTGGGTCAGCTGCACCGGTACCTGGCTGCCCACGTGCAGGTTGCGGTCCTGCGCGCCCTTCTCGTCCAGCAGCAGCTCGCCCGGTTGGAGCTGGTCGATCGTGCCGGAGGCGGCGGTCAGCCCGAACACGTCGTGCAGCCCGGTCGGGTTGTCCACCGCCTGGACGGTCTCGGTCTTCCCGTTGACCGACCCGACGTCGCCGGTGAACGCCACCACCGTGGCCACCCCGGGGATCGCCCGGACCTGCGGGAGGACGTCCTTGTCGAAGGTCGGCGGAATCCGGGAGCTCTGCTGCCCGGAGATCACCAGGTCGGCCTTGACCTGCTGGTCGGCCAGCTTGCTGATGCTGGTGGTGGCCGAGCTGAGGATCACGTTGACGCCGGTGATCAGAGCGATGCCGACCATCAGGGCGGCCGCGGTGATCGCGGTACGCCGCGGGTTGCGGGCCGAGTTGCGCCGGCCCAGCTTTCCGGGTACGGACCAGGAGAACAGCCGCCCGACCAGGGATACCACCGGCCGGCTCACGATCGGCGTCAACAGTGCCACCCCGACGAACGAGATCAGTACGCCGCCGAGCACGATGGTCAGCGTCCAGCCGCCTGCTTTGCCGGCCAACCCGACGCCCAGCAGCGCGGCTCCGATCGCGGTGACCACGGCGCCCGACACGGTCACCCGGGTCAGCGGCCGGTCGTCGCTGGCCGACTCGCGCAGCGCCTCGACCGGGGCGACCCGGGCCGCCCGCAGCGCCGGGAGGGTGGCGGCGAGCACGGTGATGGTGATCCCGACACCGAAGGCGGCGATGACCGCGGACAGCGGTACCCCGATCCCGGCGAGCTGGAGGTTGGCGCCGCCCAGGTGCCCGAAGAGGTAGGCCAGCCCGGCACCCGTACCGACCCCGGCGAGCAGCCCGACCGCCGAGGCGAGCACCCCGATCGCGAACGCCTCCAGCAGCACCGAGCCGACGATCTGGCGCCGGCTGGCTCCGATGGCCCGCATGAGGGCCAGCTCCCGGGTCCGCTGGGCGATGATGATCGAGAACGTGTTGAGGATCAGGAAGGTACCCACGAACAGCGCCACGCCGGCGAAGCCGAGCAGCACGTCGTTGAAGAAGCCCAGCCCGGCCTTGATGTCCTGGCTGGCCGAAGCGTTCAGCTCGGCGTTGGTCTGCACCTGGTAGTCCGGGCCGACGGCGGCCGCGATCCGGTCGCGCAGCACGGTGTCGCTGACCCCGGGCCCGGCGCGTACCGAGATCGCCGAGTACCGGTCGGGGCCGCCGAGCATCAGCTGCTGCGCGACCGGCAGGGTGAACGCGACGGTCTGCTCGCCGCCGAGCGAGCCCCGGCCACCGCTGTACTCGAAGATGCCCACCAGCGTGAACGTCTTCTTCGCGGCGTGTACGGTCAGCACCCCGACCTGGTCGCCGACCTTGAGCCCGGCCGTGCCGGCCAGCCCGGCGTTGACCACGATCTGGTCGTCCGCGGTCGGGGCGGTACCCTCCCGCAGCGCCACCCGGCTGGACATACCGGGCCAGTCCACCCCGAACCGGGGCGGCCCGAAGGTGCTGACCACCTTGCCGTCCGAGCCGATCACCCGGGCCCCGTCCACGCCCACCCCGGGGGTGACCTCGGCGACGCCGGGCTGGGCCTTCACCTGGTCGACCAGGGACGCGGGCAGGTACGTGCCGTCCGCGTTGCCGTCCCGGTCGGACTGCACCTTCGGCTTGGCCGAGACCTGCACGTCGATCCCGGTGAACGCGGTCTGGAACAGGCTGTCGAAGGACCGGCTCAGCGTGTCGGTCAGCACGAAGGCGCCGGAGACGAACAGCACGCCCAGGATCACCGCCATGCCGGACAGCAGCAGGCGTACCTTGCGGGCCAGCAGGCTTTTGAGGGTCGCACGCAGCATCAGCTCATCACCGCCGCGGTGTCGATGACAGCGCTGTCCAGCTGCTTCATCCGGTCCAGGACGGTCTCGGCGGTCGGCTCGGCCAGTTCGGCCACCACCTGACCGTCGGCGAGGAAGATCACCCGGTCGGCGTACGAGGCGGCGTTCGGGTCGTGCGTGACCATCACGATCGTCTGGCCGAAGTCGCGCCGGTCGGCCAGGTTGACCGCGTCGATCACCGTGGTGTACCAGTCGCGGTCCGGCTTGCGTCCGGCGATCGCCAGGGGCAGCAGGATGTTCTCCGCCGCGGTCAGCGTGGGCAGCAGGTTGAACTGCTGGAAGACGAACCCGACCTGGTCGCGGCGCAGCCGGGTGAGCTTGGCGTCGGAGAGCCCGCCCAGCGCGGTGTCGCCGATCTGCACCTCACCCCGGGTGACCGTGTCCAGGCCGGCCAGGCAGTGCATCAGCGTGGACTTGCCGGACCCGGACGGGCCCATGATCGCGGTGAACTGACCGCGCCGCAGCTCGACGCTGACGCTGCGCAGTGCCACCACCCGGGCCTCCCCGGCCCCGTACACCTTCCACACCTCGCGGGCCCGCGCCGCGATCCCCGTCGTGCCCACCGTGTCAGCCACCGGTCCTCCCAGATCGGATCTTCGGACCGGCCGGGCACCCACCCGGCCGGCTTATCGATCGTCTGACCGGCGGGGGGTGCCGGGCGTCCGTCCACGGGCGTAGCGAGGGCTGATTTTCGGGTGGGGGACGGCCCCCACCCGGGGTCAGGGTTGTCCCCGACTACTCGTCGGCGGTGGGCCGCTCGGGCTCGGCCGGTGGCACCGGAATGACCTGGGGGAACGGCGGGGGTGTGCCATCGAACGCCGGGCAGAGCGCCTGGTGGGCGCACCAGCCGCAGAGCCGGCTGGGCCGGGGGCGGAAGTCCTGCCGGGCGGTCGCCTTCTCGATCGCCGCCCAGAGCGCGATCAGGGTGCGCTCGAACCGGGCCAGCTCCTCGATATCCGGTGTGTAGTCGCAGATCTCGGCGTCCTTGAGGTAGAGCAGGCGGAGCACCCGGGGGACCACGCCACGCGTCCGCCAGAGGACCAGCGCATAGAACTTGAGCTGGAACAGCGCCCGCGCCTCGAACGCCTCCCGCGGGGCCCCGCCGCTCTTGTAGTCGACCACCCGCAGCTCACCGCCGGGGGACACGTCGAGCCGGTCGATGTAGCCGCGCAGCAGCAGCCGGCCCTCATCGACCTCGGTGCTGACCAGACACTCCCGCTCGGCGGGGGTGAGCCGCCGCGGGTCCTCCACCGCGAAGTAGCCGTCGAGCAGGCCGCGAGCCGAGGTGAGGAATTCCTCCGGGGTTTCGCCCTGGGCGAACAGTCCAGCCAGCTCGCCCTGCTCCTCGAGGAGCCGCCGCCACTGCGGCTCGATCAGCTCGGCCGCCTGCTCCGGGGTGCGCTCGGCCGCCGGCAGGTCGAACAGCCGCTCCAGCACGGCGTGCACGAGGGTCCCCCGCGCCTGGTCGGGCGAGGGGCGCTCGGGCAGCCGGTCGATCGAGCGGAAGCGGTAGAGCAGCGGACAGGTCTTGAAGTCGGCCGCCCGCGAGGGCGACAGCGACGGCCGGTGCGGCTGCTCCGGCACCTGCTCGTCGATCACCGCGTCCACCGTCATGGGACACAGGCTAAGCCAGAGGTACGACGGGAATGCGGCACCGTAGCATCGACACGATGGAGGAACAGCGCCCGGTCCGGCCGGGTATCCCGCTCGGCAGGATCGCCGGGGTACCCGTGTTCCTGACCGTCTCGTGGCTGTTCCTGGCCGTCCTGATCACCATCACCTACGAGAGCTACCTGCACGCCACCCGTCCGGAGCTGGCCGAGCCGGTGGCCTTCCTGGTCGGCGCCGGGCTGGTGCTCAGCCTGCTGCTGTCGGTCCTGCTGCACGAGCTGGGGCACGCGCTGACGGCTCGCCGCTTGGGTATGGGCGTGCGCGGGATCACCCTGGAGCTGCTGGGCGGCTACACCGAGCTGGACCGGGACGCGCCCAACCCGCGGGTCGAGCTGGCCGTGTCGCTGGCCGGACCGGCCGTCTCGTTCGTGCTCGGCCTGGCCGCGGCAGCCGGCGCGGCGGTGCTGCCCAGCCGTACCCTCCTCGGTGAACTGGCCTTCCAGCTCGCGTTGAGCAACCTGGTGGTGGCGATCTTCAATATCCTGCCCGGGCTTCCGCTGGACGGCGGGCGCGCGCTGCGGGCCGGCATCTGGGCGGCCAGCCAGGACCGCTACCTCGGTGACCGGATCGCCGGCTGGGCCGGCCGGCTGGTCGCCGCGGCCAGCCTGGTCGCCGCGCTGGTGCTGCTGGCCGCCAACGTGATCGGCGTGTTCGGTGCGGCGCTGACCATCATGGTCGCGCTGACCCTGTGGGTCGGTGCCGGCCACGCCATCCGGGCCGGGCGGCTGGGCCCCCGGGTACCCCTGCTCAACGCCGGCCGGCTGGCCCGGCCGATCCTGCCGGTACCGCCGGGCACGCCGCTCGCCGAGGCACTGCGCCAGCAGGCCGAGGCCGCCACCTCTGCCGACGGCCGGCCGGGGCCGGTACTCGGCGTGGTGAACAGCGCCGGGCAGCTGCTCGGCCTGGTCGACGAGACAGCCGCGGGGCAGGTACCGGTCGAGCGCCGGCCGTGGGTGAGCGCCGAGACGGTCACCCGGCACCTGGAGTCGGGGCGGGTACTGCCGGCCGACCTGACCGGCATGGCCCTGGTGGACGCGGTCCGCGCCAACCCGGGCAGCGAGTACGTGGTGACCGCGGGCGAGGATGTCCTCGGCGTCCTGCGGGTCGCCGACGTCATGCAGGTACTCCAGGCCAGGGGGCGCACCCGTTGACCGCACCGCCCATCGCCGCTCGACGCGGGCCTTTCCAGCCCGGTGACCGGGTGCAGCTGACCGACCCGAAGGGCCGGATGCACACCCTGGTCCTGGTCCCCGGCAAGGTGTTCCACACCCACCGGGGCAGCCTCGCGCACGACGAGCTGATCGGCCGGCCGGACGGCAGCGTGGTCAGCTCCACCGGGGGTACCGCCTATCTCGCGCTGCGCCCGCTGCTCGCCGACTACGTGCTGTCCATGCCCCGGGGTGCCCAGGTCATCTATCCCAAGGACGCCGCGCAGATCGTCGCGATGGGTGACGTCTTCCCGGGCGCCAAGGTGCTTGAGGCCGGGGCCGGGTCGGGCGCGCTGACCTGCTCGCTGCTGCGCGCGGTGGGGCCCGAAGGACAGATCGTCTCGTACGAGTTGCGCCCGGACTTCGCCGAGATCGCCCGGCGCAACATCGAGGCGTTCTTCGGTGGGGTACAGCCGAACTGGACGCTGCGCGTCGGGGATGTCGCGGAATGTACCGACGACGGGTTCGACCGGATCATCCTGGACATGCTCACCCCGTGGGACGTCCTCGATCTCGTCGAACGGGCGCTGGTACCCGGTGGCGTGTTCATCGGCTACGTCGCGACCACCCCGCAGCTGTCCGAACTGGTCGAGGCGCTACGTGCCCGGGGCGGTTTCACCGAGCCCCGGGCCTGGGAGTCGCTGGTCCGCGACTGGCACGCCGACGGCCTGGCGGTCCGGCCGGACCACCGCATGATCGCGCACACCGCGTTCCTGGTCAGCGCCCGCCGGCTGGCCCCCGGGGTGGTCGCGCCGGCCCGGCGGCGCAAACCGAGCAGGGGCGCCGAGGCGTACGCCCTGCGCCGGGCCGCGGCCGAGCCCGGATCGGCGGCCCAGCCCGGCAACGGCGGTCAGCCGGAGGCGACCGGGTGAGCCGCCCACCCTTCGGGGAGTTACCGGCCGTCTTTCCGGACTGGTCGCCCTATCCGGATCTGGAGTCGGCGGCCCGCGCCTACCTGCGCGATCCGGACATCGCGCTGGACGCGCTGAACGGCGTACTGGGCGGCGCGGTGGTCCTGGGCTTCACGCTGGAGCGCTTCGTCAACGAGGTGAACGGCGTGTGGCAGGAGGTGGCGGTCTGCGATGGCACCCGACTGATCCTCTGGCATGGCGAGGACGTCCCGGCCGGGGACGGGGCGCCCAGCTCGATGACCTCGTCGCTGCGGGTGGTACCGCTGTCCGCGGTGACCGAGGTGGGCTGCCGGCGCCGACTCAACCGGACCGCTGACGGCCCGGCCCGGGTGGACAGCGTGGACGTGTACCTGCTGCTCAGCTCGCTGGAGGAGTACGGCGCGGGGGCCGGCGGGGAGGATCCGACCCCGGTCCTGCGGCACGACGCGCTGCGCTTCGGCAAGACGCTGGACGACGGGGGAGCCGGACAGGTCAGCCGGTTGGAGGAATTCGCCCGGTTGGTCGCCTCGCTGGTCGGACGGCCGATCTGAGTCGCGAGCCGTTCTGTGGCGAGTCTTACTCCGGGTTTTGCTCCGGAGCCGCCGGGCCGGCCACCGGTACGCCGTCCGAGGCGCGCAGCACGTGAATGCAGTCGCCCGGGCACTCCCGGGCCGCGTCGAGTATGTCCAGCCGCAGGTGTTCCGGCACGTCGACCCGGCTGCCCGGGGCCACTCGAAGCTCGCCGGAGCCGTCCTTGACGTATGCCAGACCGTCCACGTCGAACTCGAAGACCTCCGGCGCGTATTGCACACAAAGCCCATCACCGGTACACAGATCCTGGTCAACCCATACACGCAGGGGTTGTGTCTGGGCCCGGGTCTCCGCCGACACGCCGATCCTTCCCGCGGGTCTTAGCCGCATACTCGATTCGACGGTACCCGACCCGGCGACGATTCCACGTCGGTGGGGGAACAGGCGGGTGTCGGCGCAGGCACATTCAGGCTACGACCAGCTAATGTTAGAGCACGACGTTCAAGCCCCCGGGGAGGTGGGACGTGGCACGCAGCGACGACGCGGAGACGCGCGCCGCACGGTGGGAGAAGGAGGCCAACGATCTCTCCACGCAGGTCGCGTTCCTCCAAGAGGAACTCGCACTGGTTAGGCGCAAGTTGACCGAGAGCCCGCGACACGTGCGCCAGCTGGAGGAGCGGCTCGCCGCGACCCAGGCACAGCTGGCCCGACTCACCGAGAACAACGAACGGCTGGTCGCCACGCTCAAGGAGGCGCGTGCCCAGATCGTCACGCTCAAGGAGGAGATCGACCGGCTGGCGCAGCCGCCCAGCGGGTACGGCGTCTTCCTGCAACGCCACGAGGACGGCACGGTCGACGTGTTCACCGGTGGCCGGAAGCTGCGCGTGGCGGTGTCCCCGGCGCTCGACGTCGAGGCACTGCGCCGTGGGCAGGAGGTCCTGCTCAACGACGCGCTGAACATCGTCGACGCGTTCGGTTTCGAGCGCGCCGGTGAGGTGGTCATGCTCAAGGAGGTCCTCGAAGGCGGCGACCGCGCGCTGGTCATCTCGCACGCCGACGAGGAGCGGGTGGTGCACCTGGCGGACACGCTGGCGGACGTTCCGCTGCGAGCTGGCGACTCGCTGCTGATCGAACCGCGCAGCGCCTACGCCTACGAGCGGGTACCCAAGAGCGAGGTCGAGGAGCTGGTCCTGGAGGAGGTGCCGGACGTCGGCTACGCCGACATCGGTGGCCTGGACCGGCAGATCGAGCAGATCCGCGACGCGGTGGAGCTGCCGTTCCTGCACGCCGATCTGTTCCGCGAGCACCAGCTGCGCCCGCCGAAGGGCATCCTGCTCTACGGCCCGCCCGGCTGCGGCAAGACGCTGATCGCCAAGGCGGTGGCCAACTCCCTGGCCAAGCAGATGGCCGAGCGGCGGGGCGAGGAGAAGCACACCAGCTACTTCCTCAACATCAAGGGCCCGGAGCTGCTCAACAAGTATGTCGGCGAGACCGAGCGGCACATCCGGCTGATCTTCCAGCGGGCCCGGGAGAAGGCCGGCGAGGGTACCCCGGTCATCGTGTTCTTCGACGAGATGGACTCGGTGTTCCGCACCCGGGGCTCCGGCGTCTCCTCGGACGTGGAGAACACCATCGTTCCCCAGCTGCTCTCCGAGATCGACGGTGTGGAGGGGCTGGAGAACGTCATCGTGATCGGCGCCTCCAACCGGGAGGACATGATCGACCCGGCCATCCTGCGCCCGGGGCGGCTCGACGTGAAGATCAAGATCGAGCGGCCGGACGCCGAGGCGGCCAAGGACATCTTCAGCAAGTACATCCTGACCGGGCTGCCGCTGTCCGCGGACGACCTGGCCGAGCACGGCGGCGACGCGACCGCCTGCGTGGCCGCGATGATCGAGGCCGCGGTGCTGCGGATGTACTCGGAGACCGACGACAACCGGTTCCTCGAGGTGACCTACGCCAACGGGGACAAGGAGGTCCTGTACTTCAAGGACTTCAACTCCGGCGCGATGATCCAGAACATCGTCGACCGGGCCAAGAAGATGGCGATCAAGGAATTCCTCTCCTCCGGGCGCAAGGGACTGCGATTGCAGCACCTGCTGGAGGCATGCCTGGACGAGTTCCGGGAAAACGAGGACCTGCCCAACACCACCAACCCGGACGACTGGGCCCGCATCTCCGGCAAGAAGGGCGAGCGGATCGTCTACATCCGCACGCTGGTCTCCGGCGGCAAGGGCACCGAGTCGGGTCGGGCCATCGAGACGGCCACCAATACCGGCCAGTACCTGTAAGGGCATGACGACAGGGGCGGGTGGCGCGAGGCGCGCCGCTCGCCCCTGTCGTACGCGGGTACCGGATAGGGTGGGTTGCGGGAGCGAGTACGGCAAGGGGGCCACAGCATGACCGTGCGGCGCGTGATGGGTACCGAGGTCGAGTACGGCATCTCGGTACCGGGACAGCCGGGCGCCAACCCGATGGTCACCTCGTCGCAGATCGTCAACGCGTACGGCGCCCGTCCGGAGCTGAACCGTGGCGGTCGGGCCCGGTGGGACTACGAGGAGGAGTCGCCGCTGCGCGACGCCCGCGGCTTCACCTACTCCGGCGCCCTGTACGACCCCTCCGAGGCGCTGGCCGACGAGGATCTGGGCCTGGCCAACGTGATCCTCACCAACGGCGCCCGGCTCTACGTCGACCACGCCCACCCGGAGTATTCGACGCCGGAGGTGACCAACCCGCGCGACGTGGTGCTCTGGGACAAGGCCGGCGAGCGGGTGATGGCGGAGGCGGCCCGGCGGGCGGCCACCATTCCGGGCAGCGCGCCGATCCGGCTGTACAAGAACAACACCGACAACAAGGGCGTCAGCTACGGGTCGCACGAGAACTACCTGATGCGGCGGCAGACCCCGTTCGCCGACATCGTCCAGTTTCTCACCCCGTTCTTCGTCAGCCGGCAGATCGTCTGCGGCGCCGGGCGGGTCGGGATGGGCCAGGATGGCGGCGCGCCGGGCTTCCAGATCTCCCAGCGGGCCGACTTCTTCGAGGTCGAGGTGGGCCTGGAGACCACCCTCAAGCGCCCGATCATCAACACCCGGGACGAACCGCACGCCGACGCCGACAAGTACCGGCGGCTGCACGTGATCATCGGCGACGCCAACCTGTCGGAGATCTCCACATACCTCAAGGTCGGCACGACCGCCCTGGTGCTGGACATGATCGAGGAGAAGGCGCTCACCGCGGACCTGGGCATCGCCGACCCGGTCGGCGAGCTCAAGCAGGTCAGCCACGATCCCACCCTCAAGCACCGGCTCAAGCTGCGTGACGGGCGCCGGCTGACCGCGCTGGACCTGCAGTGGGCGTTCCTGGAGCGGGCCGCCGCGTTCGTCGCCGAGCACGGCAGCGACGAGCAGACCGACGATGTGCTGGCCCGCTGGGAGTCGGTGCTCGACCGGCTGGGCCGCGACCCGATGGAGTGCGCCGAGGAGCTGGACTGGGTGGCCAAGCTGCGCCTGCTGGAGGGCTACCGGGAGCGGGAGAACCTGGGCTGGGGCTCGCCCAAGCTGCAACTGGTCGACCTGCAGTACGCCGACGTACGCCCGGAGAAGGGCCTCTACCACCGGCTGGTGGCCCGCGGGGCGATGGGGACGCTGTTCGGCCCGGAGGAGGTACACCGGGCGATGGTCGAGCCACCCGAGGACACCCGGGCCTACTTCCGGGGCCGCTGCCTGGCCCAGTACGCCTCCGAGGTGGTCGCCGCGAGCTGGGACTCGGTCATCTTCGACGTGGGCCGCGAGTCGCTGGTGCGGGTACCCATGATGGAGCCGCTGCGGGGCACGAAGTCGCACGTCGGGGCACTGTTCGAGCGTTGCCCGAGCGCCAAGGACCTGTTGGAAGCCATCACGTCCAACTAGGGCGGCGCGATGCGGCGGCGCCGGTTGCCGCGTCGGTCAACTGAATGTCGCCCGGCCGAGGTAGGTTTCTCTCACCACCGCAGTTGACAGGAGGCAAGGGATGGCTACCCGGGACACTGGCGGCCAGTCGCAGTCCGGCAAGTCCCGCCGCGACGAAGATGTCGACGCGGGTCCGGCGCCCGAGGCGAACCCGGAGGTCGCGGAGCGGCACGAGAAGATCAGCGAGGACGTCGACGACCTGCTCGACGAGATCGACTCCGTGCTCGAGGAGAACGCGGAGGAGTTCGTGAGGGGGTACGTCCAGAAGGGCGGCCAGTAGCACCGGGGCCGATCCGGCGGGGTAGCACCCGCCGGATAATCTTCGTCAACGTTGCAGCACACTGAAGGGAAGCTCGTGTCGGCGGGTCTTGATCCATCCGGGCGTCTCCCCGCGGCGTACACCACGCCCGGGGTCTCCTCGTTCACCGAGTTCCTCGGCCGTACGGCGCCGGAGCTGCTGCCCGGCCGCCGGCCGCTGCCGCCCGGCGGCCCCTTCGACGCCCCGCACGGCACCACGATCATCGCGATCAGCTGTGCCGAGGGCGTGGTCATGGCCGGCGACCGGCGGGCCACCATGGGCAACCTGATCGCCAGCCGGGACATCGAGAAGGTCCACGCGGCCGACGAGTTCTCGCTGATCGGCATCGCCGGCACGGCCGGGGTGGGCATCGAGCTGATGCGGCTGTTCCAGGTCGAGCTGGAGCACTACGAGAAGATCGAGGGCACCTCGCTGTCCATCGACGGCAAGGCCAACCGGCTGGCCACCATGATCCGCAACAACCTCGGCGCGGCCCTGCAGGGCCTGGCGGTGATCCCGCTGTTCGCCGGGTACGACCTGGACGCGACCGACCCGGCCCGGGCCGGCCGGATCTTCAGCTTCGACATCGCCGGCGGTGTCTACGAGGAGCGGGCCGGCTTCGACGGGATCGGCTCCGGGTCGCTGTTCGCCAAGTCCGCGCTCAAGAAGCGCTACCGGCCCGGCCTGCCGCTCGACGAGGCGGTCGCGCTCTCCGTCGAGTCGCTCTACGACGCCGCCGACGACGACACCGCGACCGGTGGCCCGGACGTGATCCGCAAGATCTTCCCGGTGGTGATGACCGCCACCGCCGAGGGTGCCCAGCGGCTGACCGATGAGGAGGCCGCCGAGGTCGCCGAGGCGGTCGTCGCCCGCCGCACGGAGAACCCGGGCGGCTGACGCCGTCCTGACGCCCCCGCCCCTGCCCGCACCCCGGCCGCCCAGACCCGAGGAGACCCACCGCCCGTGGCCATGCAGTTCTACGCCTCGCCCGAGCAGATCAACCGCGACCGCTCGGAGTACGCCCGCAAGGGCATCGCGCGGGGGCGCAGCGCGATCGTGCTCACCTACGAGCACGGGGTGCTGTTCGTCGCCGAGAACATGACGGCGCTGCACAAGGTCAGCGAGATCTACGACCGGATCGGCTTCGCCGCGGTCGGCCGGTACAACGAGTTCGAGAACCTGCGCGCGGCCGGCATCCGCCTGGCCGACCTGCGCGGCTACTCGTACGCCCGTAAGGACGTCACCGGGCGGGCACTGGCCAACGCATACGCGCAGACGCTCGGCGCCATCTTCACCGAGCAGACCAAGCCGTTCGAGGTGGAGATCTGCGTGGCCGAGGTGGGCCGGACCGGCGCGCAGGACGAGCTCTACCGGATCACCTACGACGGCTCGATCCAGGACGAGCCCGGCGTGGTGGTGATGGGTGGCCAGGCCGAGGCGATCTCGGGCGGGCTGCGCGAGGCGCACCGGGCCGAGGCGTCGCTCGGTGAGTCGCTGCACCTGGCGGTGAAGGCGCTGGGCAGCGTCGGCGGGGAGGGCGGGCAGCCGCGTACCCTCGGCGCCAACCAGCTCGAGGTGGCGGTGCTGGACCGGCGCCGGCCGGGGCGCACCTTCCGGCGGATCACCGGTACGGCCCTGACCACGCTGCTGGAGACCCCGGCGGTGCAGTCGGTCGAGCTGCCTGAGACGGATACCCAGCCGGTGGAGCCGGCCGGTGCCGAGCCGGCCGCGCCCGAGGCGCCAGCCGCGGAGACACCGGAGGAGACACCGGGGGAGAGCCCGGTCGATGACGCCGAGGCTTAACTGGCGACAGGTGACAAAGTCGCCGCAAACGTACCCGGCGAGTGATCTCCCCGTAGCGCGTCCGTCCGGCTAGGGTCGATGCATGGACCGGCGCATCTTCGGCCTAGAGACCGAGTACGGAGTCACCTGCACCTACCGCGGCCAACGGCGGCTGTCGCCGGACGAGGTGGCCCGCTACCTGTTCCGCCGGGTGGTGTCCTGGGGCCGTTCCAGCAACGTGTTCCTGCGCAACGGTGCCCGGCTCTACCTCGACGTCGGTTCGCACCCGGAGTACGCGACGCCGGAGTGCGACTCGGTCACCGACCTGGTCGTCCACGACCGGGCCGGGGAGCGGATTCTGGAGGGCCTGCTGGTCGACGCCGAGAAGCGGCTGCACGACGAGGGCATCGCCGGCGAGATCTACCTGTTCAAGAACAACACCGACTCGGCCGGCAACTCCTACGGCTGCCATGAGAACTACCTGGTCTCCCGGCACGGCGAGTTCGGCCGGCTGGCCGACGTGCTGATCCCGTTCCTGGTCACCCGGCAGCTCATCTGCGGCGCCGGCAAGGTGCTGCAGACCCCGCGCGGCGCGGTGTTCTGCCTGTCCCAGCGGGCCGAGCACATCTGGGAGGGCGTCTCCAGCGCGACCACCCGCAGCCGTCCGATCATCAACACGCGCGACGAGCCGCACGCCGACGCCGAGCGCTACCGGCGCCTGCACGTCATCGTCGGCGACTCGAACATGAACGAGGTCACCACCCTGCTCAAGGTCGGCAGCGGGGACATCGTGCTGCGGATGATCGAGGCCGGTGTGGTGATGCGCGACCTGACCCTGGAGAACCCGATCCGGGCCATCCGCGAGGTGTCCCACGACATCGCCGGGCGGCGCAAGGTCCGGCTGGCCAACGGCAAGGAGGCCAGCGCGCTGGAGATCCAGCAGGAATACTTCGCGAAGGCGGCTGACTTCGTCGACCGGCGGGGCGGGGACGCCACGGCCAAGCGGGTGGTCGAGCTGTGGGGCCGGGTGCTGCACGCGGTGGAGACCGCCGACTACACGCACGTGGACCGGGAGATCGACTGGATCACCAAGCTGAGGGTCATCGAGGCATACCAGCGCAAGCATGATCTGCCCCTGGCCCACCCGCGGATCGCGCAGATGGACCTGGCCTACCACGACCTGCGCCGCAACCGCGGCCTCTACGCCCTGCTGGAGAAGCGCGGCCAGGTCGACCGGGTGGCCAACGACGTGGAGATCTTCGAGGCCAAGGAGACCCCGCCGCAGACCACCCGGGCGCGGCTGCGTGGCGAGTTCATCCGGCACGCCCAGGAGAAGCGGCGCGACTTCACCGTCGACTGGGTCCACCTCAAGCTCAACGACCAGGCCCAGCGCACGGTCCTGTGCAAGGACCCGTTCCGGGCCTACGACGAGCGGGTGGACCGGCTGATCGCGAGCATGTGATGACCGATCCACGCGATCCCGAGGACGCGCACGCCTACACCCGGGGCGAGGTGCGCGAGTCGTGGGTGATGCGGCGGCGCCGCAAGATCCGCGAGGAGATCGAGCGCAACCGGCGCGGCGAATACAAGGTGCCCACCTGGGTGCTGGGCCTGCTACTGGTCGCGATCGTGGCCGGCTGGATCCTGTTCATCGCGCTCGCCTAGGTCTTCGCGCTGGGGTAGGTCTACGCGCTCGCGCAGCAGCGCCGTCGCGTGCCGGCCGGCCGCCGCCGCGGCCAGGAAGTAGGCGTGGTCGGCGTCCAGGTCGCGGCCCATGGTGCGCAGCTTGACCGGCAGCGCGCGCAGCGCCGCGTCCAGCCCGTCCGTGCCGACCCGGACGATCCGGTGCCTCGCCCGCAGTGGGGCCAGCGCCGTGTCGACCGCGCGGGCAAGTTCAGCGGTCAGGGCGTCCGGCAGGACCAGGTCGGCGCGGGCCAGCGCGACCCGGCCGTACGCGGTCAGGTTGTGGTGGGACACGCCGTGGTGGCGTGGGCGCGGGTCGGCGGCGGAGATGCGCAGCGAGCCGACCGGCCGGCCGCCGAGGGTGGCCGCCGCGTTGACCGCCTCGCCGGTCGCGACCCCGGAAAAGCCCCAGGGGGTACCGGTGCCGAGGTTGCCCGGGCCCTGCGTGACGATCGCGATGTCGGCGCCGAGCACGTACCGGGCCGCGAGCAGTCCACTGTGGACGGTTGTCGCCTCCAGGTCCCCACCGAATGCCTGGCCCACCGTGACCGTGCCGGCCAGCAACCCGGACAACGCGTCGAGGTTGCGGGAGAACCAGGCGGGCAGCGCCCCGCCGTCGGTCATCACGTAGCCCACCGTCGCGCCCGGTGCGTCGGCCCGGATCCCGGCCAGGATCGCCGGGAGCGCGGAGTGCAGGTCGGCGAGGACCACCGGCATCCGGTCCAGATCGTCCACAGTGGACAGTTGGTGGTGGTACGGGGAGGCCGGCTCGTCGACGCCGAGCACGATCGGCTGCAACGGGGTGTAGCGGGCCTTGACGACGTGCCCCGGGGCATCCGGCGGGTCGGGTGGGAGCCGGTCGGGCAGCGCCACCACGAGCGCGTACCCGCCGGTGCCCAGACCCAGCTGGAGCGCGCCGACGTTGAGCAGTACCCGGTCGCCGGGTACCGGCTCGCCGACCAGAGCCGGGTAGGCCAGCGCCGGTACGGTCCGCCGGTCGACGAGGACGTCCAGCTCCACCGCACCGCGCCAGCGCCGGCGCAGCCCGGTCACCGTACCGTCCCGCCAGCGAATCATCCCCGCCACGTTACCGTGCCGTGCGGGTGACCAGGGGCGGGCGGTGATAGCGTCGGTGAACGTGTCCCGGACCCGCACCGAGCGCCTCGTCAACCTGGTCATCTGCCTGCTGTCGACCCGCCGGTTCCTGACCGCGGCGCAGATCGCCGCGACGGTACCCGGCTACGAGCACGACCCGGACGACGCCAAGGACCACGAGGCGTTCCAGCGCAAGTTCGAGCGGGACAAGGCCGAGCTGCGGGAGCTGGGCGTACCGCTGGAGACGGGTACCTCCAGCATCCTGGACGCGGAGCCCGGATACCGGATCGCCCGGCGGGACTACGCGCTGCCGGACATCCCGCTGGCGCCGGACGAGGCCGCGGCGGTGGGCCTGGCCGCCCGGCTGTGGCGGCACGCCGGCCTGGCCGCGGCGGCCTCCTCCGGGCTGAGTAAGCTGCGCGCCGCCGGCATCGAGGTGGACCAGCACGCCACCCTCGGGGTGGAGCCGGTGGTCACCGTCGATCCCGCGTTCGAGCCGCTGACCGGCGCGGTCCGGGACCGCTGCGCGGTCACCTTCAACTACCGCACCCCGCAGGGGGACGCGGCGACCACCCGGCGGCTGCAGCCGTGGGGGGTGGTCTGCTGGCGGGGTCGGTGGTACGTGGTCGGCCACGACCTCGACCGGCGGGCGGAGCGGTGTTTCCGGCTCTCCCGCGTCGTGGGGCAGGTCCGGCGCACCGGCCGGCCGGGGGCCTACCACCCACCCGGGGACATCGACCTGATCAGCTACGTGGCGCACTGGACCGGTCCGGTCGAGCGCACCGGCCGGGCCACCGTACTGGTCCCGCACGGGCGGGCCGACGGGGTACGCCGCTGGGCCGACGAGGTCACCCCGGGCCCGGACGGCGACGTGCTGACCCTGCGCTACGCCGAACCCGAGTGGTTCGCCGCCTGGCTGGTCGGCTACGGCTCGGATGTCGTGGTGCTGGACCCGCCCGAGGTGCGTGACGCGGCGATCGCGCGGTTGCGCCAGATCGCGCTGGCCAGCGTGCCCGACGCCAACGTGCCCGACGCCAACGCGCCGGGCTCGGTACCCGATCCGGCCGGGGTGGGTTGATGCCCCCGCCCGCCTCCGCCGACCGGCTGGGCCGGCTGCTCAACCTGGTGCCCTACCTGCTGGCCCGGCCCGGCATCCGGATCGCCGAGGCGGCCGCCGACCTCGGGGTGACCGAGCGGCAGCTGCGCGAGGACCTGGAGCTGCTGTGGATGTGCGGGCTGCCCGGGTACGGCCCGGGTGACCTGATCGACATGGCCTTCGACGGCGACCGGGTGACGGTCACCTATGACGCCGGCATCGACCGGCCGCTGCGGCTCACCCCGGACGAGGCGCTGGCCCTGGTGGTGGCGCTGCGGATGCTCGCCGAGACCCCCGGGATGGCCAACCGGGACGCGATCGAACGGGCGCTCACCAAGGTCGAAACGGTCACCGGCGGGCTCGCCGAGGCACCCGTGGCGGTACGCCTGCCCGGCAACGCCGACCGGCTGGCCACCATCCGGGGGGTGGTGGAGCGCCGGAAGGCGCTGCACATCACGTACTACACGGCGACCCGGGACGAGACCACCGAGCGGGTGGTCGACCCGATGCGGGTACTGGTCGCCGAGGGACGGGCCTACCTGGAGGCGTGGTGCCGCCGGGCCGGCGCGGTACGGCTGTTCCGGGTGGACCGGATCGACGGGATGACCGAGCTGGACGAGCCCTCCGCGCCCCCGCCGCAGGCCCAGCCGACCGACCTGTCCGACGGCGTCTTCCTGCCCAGTGCCGACCAGGAGCTGATCACGCTGCGGATCGGCCGGCGGCACCGGTGGATCACTGAGTACTACCCCTGTGAGCAGGTCGTCGAGGAGTCGCCCGAGCAATGGCTGGTCTCCCTGCGCGCCGCCGACCCGGGCTGGGCCCGGCGGTTCGCGCTCGGGCTGGGCCCGGAGGCCACGGTGGTGTCCCCAGCGGCCCTCGCCGAGGCGGTACGCGACCAGGCGCGGGTCGCGCTGGCGGCGTACGGCGTGGAAGTCGACTAAGGTCGGCACATGGTCACCTGGGTGGTGCTGGGCGTACTGCTGTTCGGTCTGCTCCTGCTGGTGCTCGTGATGCTGTCGGTGGTGGCCCGGCTCGGCGCGCTCGCTCGCGCCGCCGCGCGTACCCAACGTGAGATGGCCCAGGCGCAGACCCTGCAGATGTCCCTGGCCCACCTGCAGGAGCGGCTGGCCAGCCTCCAGGAACACGCCGCCGCCGTCCAGGAGGAGGCCCTCGCCCGGCGGGACCGGAACAGAGGTTGACGCGGCGCACCCTGGCGGGCAAGACTTCACCGGCACGACGGCCGGGGCCAGCGCCCCGCACCGGGAACGTAGGATGGGTCTCGTCACAGACGAGACAGTGAGGTGGCTTCCGATGGGTGCTCTTCGACCGTGGCACGTCGCCGTGCTGGTGGTGGTGCTGGTCCTGCTGTTCGGCGCCAAGCGCCTGCCCGACGCCGCCCGCGGACTCGGCCGCTCGCTGCGGATCCTGAAGGCCGAGACCAAGGGCCTGGCCGAGGACGACGTCACCGGCAAGGCCGAGGCGCAGGCCGCCCGGCAGCCGCTGGACAGCCAGCCCTCGCCGGCGCCGACCGTCGACCCGGTTGAGCGCGTCCGCGACAAGTAACACCGCGACAGCCTGGCTTCGGGTAAACCGGTGAAACTGCTGCCCCGCCGCTCGGGACCGAGCCAGTTCCAGCGGGCGGCCGACGGCTCGATGTCCCTGCTCGATCACCTGCGCGAGCTGCGCAGCCGGCTGTTCAAGGCGTCCCTCGGCGTGGTCGGCGGGATGATCATCGGCTGGCTCCTGTCCGGGTGGGCCTTCGACGCGATCTCCCACCCGTACTGCGAGCTGATGCGCGACCAGGCCCTCGAGCGGGCACCCGGGCACCAGCTGCCGCCCAACTACACCTGTCCGCTGCTGCAGACCGGGCTCACCGACGCGTTCACCCTGAAGCTGCAGATCGCGCTCTGGATCGGGCTGATCGTGGCGGCGCCGATCTGGCTGTACCAACTCTGGGCCTTCATCGCCCCCGGCCTGCACCGGCACGAGCGGCGCTGGGCCTACGCCTTCGTCGGGGTGGCGGCCCCGCTGTTCGCGATGGGTGCGGCCCTGGCCTACCTCGTGGTGACCAAGGGCATGGCGTTCCTGCTGCAGTTCACCCCGAAGAACGTGATCACCCAGCTGGAGATCGCCGGGTACGTCAAGTTCATCACCAACTTCATGCTGCTGTTCGGGGTGGCGTTCGAGTTCCCGCTGGTCGTGGTGCTGTTCAACATCGCCGGGATCGCCAGCTACCGGCGCCTGCTGAGCTGGTGGCGGGTGGCGGTGTTCATCTTCTTCGCGTTCTCCGCGATCACCGTGCCCACGCCGGACCCGTTCGGCATGACCGCGATGGGCTTCTGCCTCACCGCGCTGTACTTCGGCGCCGTGCTGTTCGCCTACCTCAACGACCGCCGGCGCGCGCGTAAGCATCGCGAGGAGTACGGCGACGTCGGCGACGACGAGATGTCGCCGATCTCCTTCGACGTCGATCCGGTCGAAGGCGGTACCCCGATCGACCGGATCGAGCCGGTCGCTCCGCCGCGCCCGCTGGCGCGCAGTTACGACGACATGACGTGACCGGCTCATTAGCCGTCCTCACCAACCCGACCGCGGGTCGCGGGCGGTACGGCAACGTGCTCGACGAGGTGCTGGAGCGGCTGCGGGCGGCTGGACGGCCGGTCCAGGTGCTCACCCCGGCGACCGCCGACCAGGTACCCGGGACCTGCCGCGCGGCCCTGGACGGCGGCGCCGGCGCGCTGGTCGCGGTCGGTGGCGACGGCACCGTGCACCTCGCCCTGCAGGCCCTCGCCGGCACCGGGGTGCCGTTCGGCATCGTGCCCGCCGGTACCGGCAACGACATCGCCGCCAACTTCGGCCTGCCGGCCCAGCCGGTGGCGGCCGCGACGGTGGCCGCCGAGGCCCTGCGGACCGGGCACAGCCGCACCTTCGACCTGGGCCGGGCCGAGCTGGCCGACGGGACGGTGCGCTGGTTCGCCGGAGTGCTCGGGGCGGGCTTCGACGCGATCGTCAACGAGCGGGCCAACGCGATGCGCTACCCGAAGGGCCCGCGCCGCTACGACGTGGCGATCCTGGCCGAGATGCTCCGGCTGCACCCGCGGGCGTACGCGATCGGACTGGACGGGACGACCAGGCGGCTCAACGGCGTCCTGGTGGCGATCGCGAACACCGGGTGCTACGGCGGCGGCTACCGGATCTGCCCGGCCGCCGACCCGCACGACGGGCTGCTCGACGTGATGATCGGCGGCGAATTCAGCCGGGCCGGCCTGCTGCGCATCCTGCCCCGGGTACGGGCCGGCAGCCACCTCGGGCATCCGTTGGTGGAAAGCCACCAGGCCGGTACGGTCCGGGTCGACGCCGAGGGCATCGTGGCCTACGCCGACGGGGAGCGGATCGGCCCGCTACCGCTGACCGCGACCTGCGTCCCGGGCGCGCTGACCCTGCTGGTCCCCTGAACAAGCCGGTGGGGAGCGCGTTCCACGCGCTCCCCACCGGGCCGGAAGTTACTTGCTCGGCGTCTCGGTCGCGGTGGACCCGATCGTGCGCGGGCCCTCGCCGGACCCCCGGATGCCGATCTTCCTCGGCGGCTCCACCGGCTTGGTCACGTTCTTCACCCGTACCCGCAGCAGGCCCCGGTCCGCCTCGGCCTCGACCTGGTCCGCGGTCACCCCGTTGGGCAACTGGAACATCCGGCGGAACGCCCCGTAGCGCAGCTCCCGGACCAGCACCTTGCCCTTGGTGTCCTCGCGGGTGTCCCGTCGCTCGCCGCTGATGGTCAGCCGGCCGTCCACCACCTCGATGTCGATGTCACCGACGTCCACCCCGGGCAGCTCCAGCGTGATGACCACGTCGCCGCCCTCGGTGGCCATCTCCACCGGGGGTACGTACTGGTACTGCGCGCTACCGAAGCTGCGCCGGACCAGGTCGTCGAACTCGTCGTCCAGGCGCGCCAGCGCCGTGAAGGGGTCCCATCGCATCAGGGGCATCGTGCGTCACCTCCGTCAACGTGTCTGGCACTCGGCATCCCTGAGTGCCAAAAAAACGTTAGCACTCAGCCCGGGCGAGTGCCAGAGTGCGTCAATCCCGGATCAGGCTGAGGACCGACGATATGCCGTTGTCGGCGCCCGGCGGGGCGGCCGGCAGCAGGTACGCCCGGCAGCCGATGGCGATCGCCGCGGCATCGGCCGGGGTGTCCCCGACCATGAGCGCCCGCTCCGGCTCGACGTCGAGCATCGCGCAGGCGGCCCGGAAGATCCCCGGGTCCGGCTTGCACCGGCCCAGCTCGTAGGAGAGGGCGTAGCTCTCGACGTACTTGTGGAAGCCGAGTGCCTCGGTGATCGGCCGCAGGTCGAAGCCGATGTTGCTCACCACCACGACCGGTACGTCCCGGGCGCGCAGCTCGGCGAGCGTGGCCACGGTGTGCTCGTATGCCTGCCAGCCCTCCGGTATCAGCACCCGCTGGTAGAGCGCCTCGGCCAGCCCGTCGACGTCGGTCGCCACGGTCTCGGCCAGGCCCACGTACGCCGCCCGGTGCGTGTGCCCGTACAGGTCCCGGTCGGCGTACGCCTCGGCGAGCCGCGGTGGCACCCGGTACGGCACCGGACCCCCGGCCCGTCCAGCGGTGACCAGCCGGTCCGCCAGTACCGTCGCGACCGGCCGGTCCAGCTCGCGCCCGCACGCGGCGGCCGCCGCCTGTACCCAGACGATCGGGTCCTCGACCTGCGCGAGCGTGCCGTGGAAGTCGAACAGCACCGCCGACGGGCGTCGGGTGGCGGGCCGCGGCGGGCCGTCGTCCTGCACGTCGAGCACGATACCCATCGCTGGCCAGGCCGCTGACCGCGGAGTCGCGCCGCGGGTGTGCCCCGGCCGGCACCGGGCCGGCGCCCACCCGGTGATGCCCGGTCCGGCCCGGCCTGCCGGTCGCGTACGAAGCGCAGCGATGGCCTAGCCTTCTGGTTATGAGCAGCCCCGCCGAGCGGTACACCGCGGCCCGCCGGCGGGCCGCCGAGACCGCCCGCAGCCCCGAGCTCGTCGAGTTCAGCGGCGACCTCGGGTTCGAGCTCGACCCGTTCCAGCGGGACGCCTGCGAGGCGCTGGAACGCGGCAGCGGAGTGCTGGTGTGCGCGCCGACCGGGGCGGGCAAGACGGTGGTGGGCGAGTTCGCCGTACACCTGGCGCTGGCCCAGGGGCGCAAGTGCTTCTACACCACGCCGATCAAGGCGCTGTCCAACCAGAAGTTCCACGATCTGGTGCAGCGCTACGGTCCGGGCCGGGTCGGGCTGCTCACCGGCGACAACGCGATCAACGCGGAGGCGCCGGTGGTGGTGATGACCACCGAGGTGCTGCGCAACATGCTGTACGCCGGCTCCGGTACCCTCGCCGGGCTCTCCTACGTGGTCATGGACGAGGTGCACTACCTGGCCGACCGGTTCCGGGGGGCGGTCTGGGAAGAGGTGATCATCCACCTGCCCGCCTCGGTGACCCTGGTGTCGTTGTCCGCCACGGTGTCCAACGCCGAGGAGTTCGCCGACTGGCTGGTGACCGTACGCGGGCACACCGAGGTGGTGGTCAGCGAGCACCGGCCGGTACCGCTGTGGCAGCACATGCTGGTCGGCAAGCGGATGTTCGACCTGTTCCACGACGCGGAAGCGGCGCAGAAGCACGACGTACACCCGGAGCTGCTGCGCTACACCCGGGAGCTGTACCGGCGGATCGAGGGCGACGGCCGCACCGGCCGCGGCCGGACCCGGCGCGGCCCGATGGCCTACCGCTCCGACGTGGTCGACCGGCTCGACCGGGAGGGCCTGCTGCCGGCGATCCTGTTCATCTTCAGCCGGGCCGGCTGCGACGCGGCGGTCCAGCAGTGCATGCAGGCCGGGTTGCGGCTGACCACGCCGGACGAACGGGCCGAGATCCGCACGGTCGTGGAGACCCGGATCGCCGACATGCCGTCCGAGGACCTCAACGTCCTGGGCTACTGGGAGTGGCTGGACGGCCTGGAGCGCGGGCTGGCCGCGCACCACGCCGGGATGCTGCCGGTGTTCAAGGAGGTGGTCGAGGAGCTGTTCGTCCGCGGCCTGGTCAAGGCGGTGTTCGCCACCGAAACCCTGGCGCTGGGCATCAACATGCCGGCCCGCTGCGTGGTGCTGGAGCGGCTGGTCAAGTTCAACGGCGAGCAGCACGTCGACCTGACCCCGGGGGAGTACACCCAGCTGACCGGGCGGGCCGGCCGGCGGGGGATCGACGTGGAGGGGCACGCCGTGGTGGTGTGGAGCCCCGAGGTCGACCCGCGGCACGTGGCCGGGCTGGCATCCACCCGTACCTATCCGTTGCGGTCCAGCTTCCGGCCGTCGTACAACATGGCGGTCAACCTGGTCGGCACGGTCGGCGGAGACCGCGCCCGCGACCTGCTGGAGTCCTCGTTCGCGCAGTTCCAGGCGGACCGGTCGGTGGTCGGGCTGGCCCGGCAGGTGCAGCGCAACGTCGAGACGATGCGCGCCTACCAGGCGGAGATGGAGTGCCACCTCGGCGACTTCGCCGAGTATTTCGACATCCGGCTGGCCATCGCCGACCGGGAACGGGCCCAGGCCCGGCACAACGCCGCGTCGCGCAAGGCCGCGGCCGTCGCATCCATCGAGAAACTCAAGATCGGGGATGTGATCCGGGTACCGCACGGCCGGCGCGCCGGGCTCGCGGTCATCCTCGACCCGGGCTCCGGCGGCTTCGGCGAGCCCCGTCCACTGGTGCTCACCGAGGACCGGTGGGCCGGACGGCTGTCCGCCGGCGAGTTCGCCGGCCCGGTCGAGTCGCTGGCCCGGGTACGGGTACCGAAGCACTTCAACCACCGCTCTCCGGCCGAGCGGCGGGATCTGGCCGCCGCGCTGCGCGCGGCCGGTGTCGACTCCCGGGCCGGGCGCCGGGCCCGCCGCCCGAACGGTGAGGACGTCGAGATCGCCCGGCTGCGCCACCAGCTCCGGGCCCACCCGTGCCACGCCTGCCCGGACCGCGAGGAGCACGCCCGCTGGGCCGAGCGCCGGCACCGGCTGGAGCGCGACACCCAGGTGCTGCGCGGCAAGGTGGAAGGGCGTACCGGCTCCCTCACCCGTACCTTCGACCAGGTCTGCGACCTGCTCCGGCACCGGGGCTACCTGGCCGGTCCGATCGGGGGTCCGCTGGTGGTCACCGAGCCCGGCCGGATGCTCGGCCGGATCTGGACCGAGGCCGACCTGCTGGTGGCCGAGTGCCTGCGTACCGGCGTGTTCGACGGGCTCACCGCCGCGGAGCTGGCCGGCGCGGTCTCGGTCGTGCTCTATGAGGCCCGGCGCGAGGTCGAGGAGCGCGGCGCCCTGCCGCGTGGACCACTCAACGACGCGGTGGACCGGATTCTCGGGGTGTGGTCGGCGCTGGAGGCCGACGAGGCCGCGCGCGGCCTGGAGCTGACCCGCGAGCCGGACGCCGGCTTCGTCTGGCCGATCTACCGGTGGACCCGGGGCGAGCCGTTGTCCAAGGTGCTCTCCAGCGCCCAGACGCTGGACGGGGAGCTGCCGGCCGGCGACTTCGTCCGCTGGGCCCGCCAGGTGGTCGACCTGCTCGGCCAGCTCGCCGAGGCGGCCGGCGCGTCCTCGACGGTACGGCAGACCGCGCGCGACGCGATGACCGCGATCAACCGGGGCGTGCTGGCGTACACCGCGGTGTCCTGACCCCGATGAGTTCCGTCCGGTCCCGTGGCGTGGACGTGGACGAGATCCTTCGGATGGAGTGGAGTGGCTCAGCCTGAATGGATCAACTCTTCCCGGTCTCGGGGTTGAGACTGGCAGGCTCCGTTGATCGAGCAGTCGGAATTCAACCCGAGCAACGGCGTCAGGGTGACGCTCTGTCACAGACCGGGACCTGGACCGCCCGCGCTGAGCATCCGGATCTGCCGATGAGCGCATTGGCCGACAAGGGCACCAAACGTCGTCGGCGCCAAGACTATCCAAAGCTCGGGGGTAGTTGCCGGCATCATATTTGCGTCGAAGGCTGAATTGGTCAGGAGCCTCGTTGAATATTCCAGGCATGAACTAGCGCGTTATGGAGAATGAACGAGCCTTTCAGGTAGACCTCAGAGTCTTCGCGTCGATGATAAAAATGCATATAGCTCTCGCTCCTGCCCGCCACGACGTTTCCGACGGCTCCTGCATAGAAAAGCAATGTCAGCAGCCTTTGCGGGGAAACGGTTGCCCCGCCCACTTCCTGTAGTTTGGCCGTGAATTCCGCGGCGTCGAATTGTTGCGTATCCAGCCCCTTGAGGGCAGAGATTGCGGCGGCGGCGCTCTCTGGGCCTCCTTCAAATCCGGCAAACTCGTTGGAGATTGCCCCAACGAAGTACTTGCTAGAGTACTGGAGCACGCCTTCCCGAATCACGTCCTCGTGGAGCCGATCACGACGGGTCGTTCCGTATATCCCAGAAGCTTCAACCTTTCGAATCTCTTCAAACAGCCGAAGTAGGTCGCGAGGGGTGTGCCGAGTCATATTCAGCAAGTACTTTAGCGAATCGAACGACTGCCCCTGCCCTCGTCGGCCCACCTGAATTTTGTTAGGAAAATATTCCAGAACGCGCACGGAATCGATGTCGAGCGCCTTGGCGGCTTTTTGGTTTGCTAGACGAATAAGCGGGGCGTTGACGCCTGCTGCACCTGACAGCACCCGCCAGTCAAGGTCAAACGCCAAGTCGTCACGCATCTTCTGTGAGTCGGGCAGAGAGAGTGCTATTCGCGAAAATACGTCGTTGCGTAGCAGCAAGACCACGCTGCCAGACGCCTGAGAGGACATCAGTTTCTGATTGACGGAATAGGCGGCTTGCACCAGGGAAGCGAGGCTCTCGTCATACTTTTCGTCGTTGAGAAAGATCGAGTCTAATCCGTCAATTAAAAGGATGTGTCGCGACGAAGAGAGGGCCTGCGACGCCCATGTCTCCAAATATGGAACAATGCTATACATGTTCAAGCTCGACTTGCTTTCGCGTTTGTATATGGTGCCTAGCTTTGGTATGGGAATCTGGATTGTTGTACTGGAAGCATTTAGCAACGCACGCCCGGATGCGTCTCCCATAAAACCATAATCACGAAGTAGTTTGGCGACCCGTTGTACTTCTTTGTCGAATTGAGTTGTGCAGTCCGTGTCGCGAAGAAGTAGTTCGAGGTAGTTGCAGAGCAAGATGAACTTCCACGCAACAACAGTCCGCTCCGGCCCGGGCGCCTGTCCGGTCTGCACGCGAGGCACTTCGGCAAGCGGTAGGGCTGTCGCATCACGGACCAGTACAAGATGACTACCGTCCCGCTCCGTCGCCTGCAGGTACCATGCCAATGCGGATTTCCCGGTGCCTTTAGGACCTAACACCATGAATTTTCGGCCATTTATTAGCGCCTGCGACGCATCGTTAAGGTCTACGTAACTCTTAACGAATGAGGCTTCATCTTCGGTAACCTCATTGCGAGCATCGCTCATGCCGAAGTAAAGATCACGGTATGCAGGCTTCATGGTGCCACCTCTGCGAGTCGGCGCACTACACTTTGCGGTCGGACTATGCAGTGCCTTCGTCCGGAGTCTACAAGCGCCTGTCACATGTTCGCACATGCCACACAAGTCCGGACATCTCGGATGACCGCTTTGGCGTATTGAGCGCGCTCTTCTGCCGCCGACAATGCGCATCGGCGGTCGGCGCACACATCACTGTCCGTATTCTTGTCGGCTGTTGAGGCTGCTCGGCTTCGTTGACCCGAGTAGTCGGTCGTCCTGTCCGGAGCTCTGAGCGCGTTCACTTGCTGTGGTCGCCGGGGCATAGGTCTTCCAGGTGCCGCCTGCTTCGGTCCAGACCTTGGCCACGTGCTTGGTGTGGTAGCCGAGGGCGTCGGCGATGACGGGCGCCGGCGCTTGGAGGACGAGCTGGCGTAGGGCGGCCACGCGGGTGGCCTCGGCTGGGATGCCGAGCCCGCGGACGAGATCCAGCAGGTGGCGTTGGTGGGCCGTCGTCGGTCAGTACCCGCCGCAGCAGGGCCAGCCGCCGGGTCTGGGTCAACCGCTCACCGGTACGGGTGTTGAGGGTGGGCAGGGCCAGTTTCGGCATGTGGTGGGTGGTGATGGCCCAGGTGAGGAACATCCGCGCGGCGCGTTTGTGGTGCTCGGCCGCTTGCCCGTGCCAGGCGTCGAGGTCGGCCTAGGTGCAGTCGCCCAGCCGCCGGTCGTGCTGGTCCAGCCAGGCCAGGAACCGTTCGGCCTGGGTGAACTGCTCGGCGGTGAACCGTCGGGCGGCCTCGGTCAGCGGCCGGGCGCCAGCGCGGGTACGCAGTCGGGGGATCTGGTGCCAGACGCCGAACTGCAGCAGCAGCCGGTAGTGCGGGTTGCCGGTCAGGGTGGCCAGGCGGTGATGCAGCCAGGTCTGGGTGTGCAGCAACTGCTTGTCGACGGCGGGTAGCACCCCGGCGCTCATGAGCAGGTCGCGCAGGTGCGCGACGGTGCGCCAGTTCTCCAGCTTCTGCAGCTCGTCGTGGGTCAACGGCACCCGGCCGGTGGCCAGGTCCCGCAGCAGTAGCGGTCGGTCGTAGCGGCGGGTGCTGCGCGGGTCGGCGTGCCCCATCGCGTCCTGGACGTCCTACGACAGTGGCGCACCCGCCGCGGTCGGTCCTCTTCCAGCGCGCTCTTCGCCCGCGTGGGTGCCGTCGGTATTCCACGACGATCTGCGGTTGACGTCGACCTGCGCGATGGCAGAATCGGCCCGCTGCCGCTGAGTCATCCCTCGTCGCGCGACATCGATCGGCGCAGTTCGGCGGCTTCGGCGCTTGCGGCGGCGGCCTCGGTGGTACGCCCGATCCCGGACAGCGCCTTGGCGCGCATCTCTAGCGCCTGGGCCAGCCGCCGGCAGTGTCGTATGGCGGTCCCGCGCAATATGCCGGTCGGGTCGGGTGCGGCGGCGTTCAACGCACGAGACGCCCGTACGGCTTCGTCGGCGAGCGGTAGGCACGCCGCCGGATCGTCGCGGTCGAGCAGGTAACTGCCCAATAGAAGCAGTACCCGGGCAAAGGTGACCCGGTCGGGCTCCTCCCGCGGGGGCGTCCGCCGGTATGTCTGGAGGCTTTCCTCCAGCGCCGTGGCCGCCTCGTCGACGCGACCGGCCGACGCCAGAGCAAAGGCGAGGTCGTACAGCGCGTGCGCATGGCCCAACGGCTCGTCCCCGAGCTGCCGGTAACGATGGAATGGATGTCCCCGAGCGCGAACAGGCTGGAGGCGAGCAGCCGACGGTAGCCCGGGTCCCAGTCGTACAGTTGCCGGAACTCGTGGGCGTTGCCCCGCGCGAGGATCAGCGACAGTCCGAGGTCGCCGTCGGCGTGCAGCGTCTGGATGTACTGCGGGGTTCCCGGCGCCCGCTGCGCCATCGCGATCAACGTCTCCTGGCGGCGAGCGTGCCGGTCGGCCAGCTCGATCTCGTGCCGCCCCTCGAACGTCTGCGCGCGGTAGTGCAGTTCGGCCGCGACGACACCGACCAGAATGAGTACCGGAACCGACCAGAACGACAGCTGGAGGACCGGTAAATCGCTGATCGCATCGAAGAAGTCAACGGCGGCGTCGGCGACCGCTGCGGTGAGTGCCGCAAGGTGTGCTCGGACCGCATGTTGAGGGCCGCGGCTCCGCCAGCTAGCCCGGCGTCAGTCGGCGCAGATCGCGTCGACGAGGCGTTTGGTGGGGCCGGCGAGGTTCCAGGTGGAGGCGAGCTCCAGCAGCCGGTCCGGGTCCGCGGGCGCCTTGGGCAGGGCGGGATCCAGATCCGGCAGGGCCACCTCGCGGCTGACCCGCACGACGACCGGTGCGACCCGCAGATATTCGGCCGCGGCCAGCAGCTTGGTACGCAGACCGGGCGCGAAACCGGCGGCCGGATCGCCGAGTGCGGCTATGACGCCGGTGAGGCTGCCGTACCGGGTGACCAGCCGGGCCGCGGTCTTCTCGCCGATTCCGGCCACCCCCGGCAGCCCGTCGCTCGGGTCCCCGCGCAGGGCGGCCAGGTCGGCGTACCCGTTCGCCGGTACCCCGTACTTGGCCCGTACCGCCGCGTCGTCGATGACCTCGAGCTTGGCCACGCCCCGGCCGCAGTACAGCACCCGCACCGGCTTGTCGTCGTCGACAAGCTGGAACAGGTCCCGGTCGCCGGAGACCACCTCGACCGGCCCGGCTTCGCGCGCCGCGAGGGTACCGACCACGTCGTCGGCTTCGTAGCCGGCCGCGCCGAGCGCGGGGATGCCGAGCGCGGCGAGCAGGTCGAGGATGATCGGGATCTGCGGTTCCAGCCCGTCGGGTACCTGGTCGCCACCGTCGGCCGCGACCCGGTGCGCCTTGTACGACGGCAGCAGCTGCACCCGCCACGCCGGTCGCCAGTCCTCGTCCAGGGCGCAGATCAGCCGGTCCGGCTGCCGTCCCCGGATCAGCGTGGTGAGCATGTCGAGGAAGCCACGTACCGCGTTGACCGGGGTACCGTCGGCGGCGCGGGCGGCCGACTCGGGAACCCCGAAGTAGGCGCGGAAATACAGGCTGGGCGCGTCCACGAGCAGCAACGGTCGGCTCACCCGGTGAACCTTACCCGGCAGCCGGACGGACGTTACCTAACGAGCGTTAAGCTGGACCGGTGAGCGTCGAGCGCATCCTGCCCACCCCCGAGGCCGCCGATCTGATCGAGCTGACCCGGGAGATCGCCGACCGGGAGCTGGCGCCCCGGGCCGCGGACTTCGAGGCCCGCGGCGAGTTCCCCCGCGACGTCCTGGCTACCCTCGGCCGGGCCGGGCTGTTCGGCCTGCCCTACGACGAGGAGTACGGCGGCGGAGGCCAGCCGTACGAGATCTACCTGCAGGTGCTGGAGGAGATCGCGGCGCGCTGGCTGCTCGCCGCGGAGGCGATCAGCGTGCACACCCTGTCCTGCTACCCGGTCGCCGCGTTCGGCACCGACGCGCAGCGCAAGAAGTTCCTGCCGGACATGCTCGGCGGCGCGCTGCTGGGCGCATACTGCCTGTCCGAGCCGGCCGGCGGGTCGGACCCGGCCGCGATGACCACCCGGGCGGCACGCACCGGGGACGAGTACGTCATCTCCGGCACCAAGGCCTGGATCACCCACGCCCACCACGCGGACTACTACAACGTGTTCTGCCGGACCGGTGGGCCGGGCCCGAAAGGCATCTCGTGCCTGCTGGCTGACGCGGGTACCCCCGGGATCGTGCCGCAGGCCCCGGAGCGCACCATGGCCCTGCGGGCCTCGCCCATCGCGCAGATCGCCTTCGACGAGGCCCGGGTCCCCGCCGACCGGCTGATCGGCGAGGAGGGGGTCGGTTTCCGGATCGCCATGCAGGCTCTCGACGCCGGTCGGCTCGGCATCGCCGCCTGCGCGGTGGGCCTGGCCCAGGCCGCCCTCGACTACGCCGTGCGCTACGCGCGCGAGCGCGAGCAGTTCGGTCAGCCGCTCATCGAGTTCCAGGGCGTCGGGTTCATGCTCGCCGACATGGCGACCGCGGTCTCCGCGGCCCGCGCGCAGCTGCTGTGGGCGGCCCGGCTCAAGGATGCGGGGCGCCCGTTCAGCATGGAGGCGGCCAAGGCCAAGCTGTTCGCCACCGATATGGCGATGCGGGTGACCACCGACGCGGTGCAGGTACTCGGCGGCTACGGCTACGTCACTGACCATCCGGTCGAGCGCTGGATGCGCGAGGCCAAGGTGCTGCAGATCGTCGAGGGCACCAACCAGATCCAGCGGGTGGTGATCGCGCGGCACCTGGCCCGCGACTGACCCGGTCGTAGACCGGCAGTGCGAGCTCCGCCAGACCTGCGATGGGGGAGACTCGACCCGTGGGGGACGTACGGGCCGCGGTCGACGAGGTCTGGCGCGCCGACGCGGCCGGCATGCTCGGGGTACTGACCCGGCGGCTGGGTGACCTCGGCCGGGCCGAGGACGCGCTGCAGGATGCGCTGGCTGAGGCGCTGCGCACCTGGGAGCGGGACGGGATACCGGACTCGCCGGCCGGCTGGCTGGTCACCACCGCCTGGCGGCGGGCCCTGGACGGGCTGCGCCGGGATGCGGCCGGTCGGCGGAAGCTGGCCACGCTGACCGCCGATCCGGCTCGGGAGCCGACCGACGAGGACCGGCTCGCCCTGATCTTCGGCTGCTGCCATCCGGTGCTGCCGGTCTCCGCGCAGGTACCGCTGACCCTGCGGGCGGTCTGCGGGCTGTCCACCGAGGAGATCGCGGCGGCCTACCTGGTTCCGGTACCGACGATCGCCCAGCGGCTGGTCCGGGCCAAGCGCACCCTCGCCGAGCGCGGCGTGCCGTTCGACCTGCCCGACCCGGACGACTACCCGATCCGGCTGCCGGCCGTCCTCGCCGTGGTCTACCTGGTGTTCAACGAGGGGTACCTGGCCAGCGGGCGGACCACGCCGCTGCGGCGGGAGCTGGCCCGGGAGGCGCTCACGCTGGCCCGGCAGCTGACCGTGCTGATGCCGGGGGAGCCCGAGGTCGCCGGGCTGACCGCCCTGCTGGAGCTGAACGAGGCCCGGGCGGCCACCCGGTTCGACTCGTGGGGCCGCCTGGTGCTGCTGGAGGAGCAGGACCGGTCCCGGTGGGACCGCGCGTCGATCGAGGCGGCTACCGCCCGGCTCGGCCGGGCGGTAGCCATGGGGCGTCCGGGCCGGTACCAGCTGGAGGCCGGTATCGCCGCCCAGCACGCCCGCGCGTCGTCGTACCAGCGCACGCGCTGGGCCGACATCCGGGCGCTCTACGACCAGCTGTACGCGCTCTCCCCGTCCCCCGTTGTGCTGCTGTCCCGGGCGGTGGCCACCCGGTACGTGCACGGACCCGAGGAGGCGCTCAAAGAGGTCGACGCGCTCGGTGACCGGCTCGCCGGGTACCGGTTGTTCCACGCGACCCGTGCCGAGCTGTTGCACGCCTGCGGGCGTACCGACGAGGCGCGCGACGCCGCCCGGCGCGCGCTCGCGCTGGCCACCAACCCGGCCGAGCGCGAGCTGCTGGCCCGCCGCCTGTTGAGCTGATCCGTCAGCGCTAGCTCCCGCTGTGGTCGTAGACCGGGCGTACCTCGATGCTGCTGCTGCCGGTCAGCCCCGGCCAGGTACCGGCGACCGCCGCGGCCTCGTCGATGTCATCGCACTCCAGCACGCACATGCCGCCGATGACCTCCTTGAGCTCCAGGTAGGGGCCGTCGGTGACGACCACGTCGCCGTGTGGCCCGGGCCGGACCGTCTTCGCGGTGCTGGTCGGCTGCAGGTGTACCCCGCCGTTGGCGATCTTCCCGGCCCGGCTCCACTTCTCGAACCAGGCGAAGACCTCCTTCATCTGCGCGTCCGACTGCTCGGGCGTCACCTCGTCCCACTCCTGCTCGTTGCCGTTGATCAAGATCGCGTACTTCATTGCTGCGCTCCTCCGCCGCGCGGACGCCCTTCGCGTCCACCTAACCCCATGTCGAACGGCGATGACGGGCACTCGACACCCGCCCGGTATTTTTGCCCCGTGGAGGAGATCGACCGGGCGATCGTGGCCGCGCTGACCGGTGACGGCCGGCTGTCGTACACCGACCTGGCGGAGAAGGTGGGCCTGTCGGTGTCGGCCGTGCACCAGCGGGTACGCCGGCTGGAGCAGCGCGGCGTGCTCAAGGGGTACGTCGCCCGGGTCGACTACGAGGCGGTCGGGTTGCCGTTGACCGCGTTCGTGGCGATCCGCCCGATCGACGCGGCCGCTCCCGACGACGCACCGCTACGGCTGGCCGGGCTGACTGAGATCGAGTCCTGCTACTCGGTCGCGGGGGAGGACTTCTACCTGCTGCTGGTACGTGTGAAGAGCCCAGGTGACCTGGAGCGGCTGCTCCAGGAGATCCGTACCGCCGCGAACGTGACCACCCGGACGACGGTGGTGCTGTCCACCCCGTACGAGGGGCGACCGCCTCAGGTCACCTGAACGTTCCAGCCGCGGACCACCGGCCGCTCGTGCTCGTACCCCAGCGTGCAGAGGGTGGCCGTGTCCAGCGCGAGCAGCCCACCGGCGGCAACCGGCAGCCCGACCCAGCGCGCGCCCGCGACCCGCAGTGAATGGCCGTGCCCGACCAGCGCGACGTCGCCGCGCGGCAGCAGCTCGCGGACCCGGGCGAGGACCCGGTCGATCCGCGCGCCGACCTGCTCGGGCGTCTCCCCGCCGGGGCAGCCGTCCCGCCACAGCACCCAGTCCGGCCGGTCGGCCCGGATCTGCTTGGTGGTGATGCCTTCGTACCCGCCGTAGTGCCACTCGGCGAGGTCGTCGTCCACCTCGGTGACGGCCAGGCCGGCCAGCCCGGCGGTACGCCAGGCCCGCTGTCGCGGGCTGCTCAGCACCGCGACGAAGCGCCGCCCGGCCAGCCTCTGGCCGAGGAGCCGGGCCTGCCGCTCGCCCTCCGGCGTCAGGGGCACGTCGGTGACCGACGTGTGCCGGCCCGTCGCGCTCCACTCGGTCTGTCCATGCCGGACCAGCACGATCTCCGTCACCTCTGGTACCTCCGTCACGCTCCCATTCTCGGGGACCCGGGTAAGTTCTACATACCTAGCTTCCTAGGACGCCATACCGGATGTGAGAACGGTTAGACCACAGAAGCGGCGGGAACCCCAAACGGGTAAGGAACGCCCGAACCCGGAAGGGGAGAGCGATGAGCAACACCGACAAGGCCCGCAACGAAGCTCAGGAATTCAAGGGCAAGGCCAAGGAGTGGGTCGGCGACAAGACCGACAACGAGCGCCTTGAGGCCGAGGGCGAGCGGGACCAGCTGTCGGCGCGTGCCAAGCAGGCCGGCGAGCACGTCAAGGATGCCGCGCACGACGTGGCGGACGAATTCCGCTGATCTGCGGTACACCGAACCACTGCCTGTTGGGGGCGGCGCACCCGGGTGCGCCGCCCCCAACCTGTCAGCTCTCGGGCTGCTCGGACTGCTTGCGCCACCAGGCCCGGCCGGACTCGCCGAGCGTGTCGATCGGGTCGTAGTAGGGGTACCGGCGGGTGAGCGCGTCGGCGTCCTCGCGTTCGATCGAGGTGCGGTAGTTCTTGGTCCAGTACGAGATGCCGTGCTCGCGGTCGTACTCGGTGACCATGTGTACCCAGCGCTTGCCGACGTACGGCACGTCGCAGACGATCCGCGGGGTGGCGTACCCGGGCAGGTAGCCCATGATGTCGTGCTGCAGTTCCTGCGCCTGCCACACCGCGACCCGCCAGTGCTCGGCGTTGGGGATCATGTCGCACATGTAGAAGTAGTACGGCAGGATGCCGGCCTCGCCCTGCAGCGCGAAGCACAGATCCAGCAGGTCCCGGCTGGTCGCGTTCACCCCGCGCATGAGTACGCCCTGGTTGCGTACGTCCCGCACGCCCACCTCCAGCGCCGTCTGGGTCGCCTTGGCCACCAGCGGGGTCAGCGAGTTGGCGTGGTTGACGTGGGTGTGGATGGCCAGGTTGACCCCGCGCCGGGCGGCGGTCCGGGCGACCCGTTCCAGCCCCTCCACCACCTCGGCCTGCAACCAGTGCTGGGGCAGGCCCATCAGCGCCTTGGTGGCCAGCCGGATGTCCCGGATCGTCTCGATGCCCAGCAGCGACATCAGGAACGACTCCAGGTGTTTCCACGGCACGTTGGCCACGTCGCCACCGGAGACCACCACGTCCCGCACGCCGGGCTGGCTGCGCAGGTAGTTGAGCATGCCGTCGTACCGGTCGAGCGGCTTGAGGGTGAGCTTGAGCTTGCCGACCGCCGGCGTGGAGTTGCCGACCAGGTCCATCCGGGTGCAGTGGCCGCAGTACTGCGGGCAGGTGGACAGCAGCTCGGCGAGCACCTTGGTGGGGTAGCGGTGGGTCAGCCCCTCGGCGACCCACATGTCGTGCTCGTGCAGCGAGTCGCGGCTGGCGTACGGGTGGGACGGCCAGGCCGGGTCGCGGTCGGAGGCGACCGGGATCATGTACCGGCGGACCGGGTCGGCGTAGAACGCGTCGGTGTCCGGCACCCGGTCGGGCACCATGGTGTTGAGCATCTGCGGGGGTACCAGCATCGACATGGTCGCCATGGCCTGCTGGTCGGCCGCCAGGTCGGCGTAGAAGCGCTCGTCGACCAGGTCGCCGAGCAGGTCGCGCAGCTGCCGGAGGTTCTTCACGCAGTGCGCTCGCTGCCACTGGGCGGACTCCCACTGCTCCCGGGTCACCCCGCGCCAGCCGGGGAACCGGGTCCAGTCCGGCTCGACCAGCTCGCGGCGTCGGTACTCGAAAGGCTGCACACTACCTCCGGACGGATATCCTTCGTCGTCGATGCGACGTAACTGGAAAACTTTTCGCGATCACACTACAATACAGGAAGTCTTCCCGTCCTCACCCGTGAAAGGGGCAGCAATGACGTCGCCCGTGGGGCTGCACCGCGTGGTCGCGCCCGCCGGTGTCCTCCCGCAGGCCGCCCAGCGCCTGGACGCCAGCCCCCGGATCGGCGCCGACGAGGTACGCGTCCGGGTCGAACGGCTCAACCTCGACGCGGCCAGTTTCCGGCAGCTGTCCACCCGGCACGGCGGCGAGGGCGCGGCGGTACGCGCCGAGGTGCTCGGGATCATCGAGAGCCGGGGGAAGATGCACAACCCGGTCACCGGCTCCGGCGGCATGCTCATCGGCACGGTCGAGGAGGTGGGGCCGCAGTCGCCGCTCGGGCTCAAGCCCGGCGACCGGGTGGCCACGCTGGTCTCGCTCACCCTCACCCCGTTGATCGTCACCGACGGCCTGGGGCGCTGGGACGGGCTGGGCGAGCAGGTGCCGTGCGACGGGTACGCCATCCTGTTCGGCCGCTCGATCGCCGCGGTGCTCCCCGACGACCTCGACCCGGAGCTGGCCCTCGCGGTGCTCGACGTGTGCGGCGCCCCGGCGCTGACCGCCCGGGTGGTGCGCGGCTACCCGCAACCCACGGTCGCGGTCCTCGGCGGCGCGGGCAAGAGCGGCTGCCTGTCGCTGGCCGCCGCGCGGCGCGCCGGGGCCGCCCGCACGATCGGGGTGGTACCCACCGCCGACGAGGCCCGGCGGCTGGCTGCCAGCGGGCTGGCGGACGCGGTGGTGGTCGCCGACGCGCGCGACCCGGTGGCCCTGGCCGAGGCGGTCGGACAGCCGGCCGACGTGACCGTGGTCTGCGTGGACGTGCCGGGCTGCGAGCACGGCGCGATCCTGGCCACCGCCGAGCGGGGCACGGTGATCTTCTTCAGCATGGCCACCTCGTTCGCGGCGGCGGCGCTGGGTGCCGAGGGGCTGGCCGCCGACGTGACCATGCTGATCGGCAACGGATACCTGCCCGGGCACGCCGAGCTGGCGCTGGACCTGTTCCGCGGCGAGCCGGGGGTACGGGCGCTGTTCCGGGCGCGACTGGCGGCAGACTGAGCGGTATGACCCTCGCCACCCTGTACCGCAACGGCCGGGTACACAGCCCGGCCGACCCCACCGCCACCGCGCTGCTGGTCCGCGACGGGTACCTGGAATGGCTCGGCGTCGAGGCCGACGCGCCCGCCGCCGACCGTACCGTCGACCTCGACGGCTGCCTGGTCACGCCGGCGTTCGTGGACGCCCACGTGCACGCGACCAGCACCGGCATCGCCCTGCTGGGCCTGAATCTGTCCGGTACCCGCTCGGCCGGCGAGGTGCTGGACCGGGCCGCCGAGCACGCGGCGAAGCTGCCCCCGGACGCGCTGGTGCTCGGGCACGGGTGGGACGAGTCGACCTGGCCGGCACCCGAGCCACCGGGCGCGGCCGAGCTGGCCCGGGCGGTACACGGCCGGCGGGCGTACCTGTCCCGGGCCGACGTGCACTCGGCGATCGTGTCCAGCCCGCTGCTGGCCGGGGTGGCGCCGGACACGCCGGGCTGGTCCGCGGACGGGTGGCTGCGCCGGGACGCGCACCACGTGGTACGGCAGGCGGCGATGGGCTCGATCCCACCGGCCCAGCGGGCGGTGGCGCAGCGGGCCACGCTGGACCGGGCGGCGTCACTGGGCATCGCGGCGGTACACGAGTGTGGTGGTCCCGAGATCTCCAGCGAGGACGACTTCAGCCAGCTGCTCAAGGTGAGCGGTCAGGGCGGGCCGGAGGTGTACGGGTACTGGGGTGAGCTGGGTGGCGCGGCCAGGGCCCGGGAGCTCGGTGCGGTCGGTGCGGCCGGGGACCTGTTCGCCGACGGGGCACTCGGCTCCAGGACTGCTCACCTGCGCACCCCTTATGTCGGCGGCGACACCAGCGGCCACGGCTACCTGACCGCGGAGCAGGCCGCCGCGCACCTGGTCGAGTGCACCACGCTCGGCGTGCAGGGCGGCTTCCACGCGATCGGCGACAAGGCGATCGCGACCGTGCTGGCCGGCTTCGCGCTGGCCGCCGCCGAGGTCGGGGTGGACCGGCTGCGCGAGGCGCGGCACCGGGTCGAGCACCTGGAACTGCTGGACAAGCAGATGATCGCCGGGCTGGTCGCGTTCGGGGTGGTGGCCAGCGTGCAGCCGGCCTTCGACCGGCTCTGGGGTGGCGAGGACCAGATGTACGCGCAGCGAATGGGCCCGGCCCGGTCGCTGGCCTCGAACCCGTTCTCGGCGCTGGCCGGCGTCGGGGTGCCGTTGGCCTTCGGCTCGGACTCGCCGGTGACCCCGCTGGACCCATGGGGCACGGTACGGGCGGCGATGCGCCACCACAACCCGGCGCACCGGGTCGGCTTCCGCACCGCCTTCGCCGCGCACACCCGGGGTGGCTGGCGGGCCGCCCTGCGCGACGAGGACGGGGTCCTGGCACCGGGCGCGCCGGCCACCTTCGCGGTCTGGGACGTGCCCACCCTGCCCACCCTGACCTTCCCCGGCCCGGACGAACCCGAGCCGGCCCTGCCGGTGTGCCGGCGCACCGTACTGCGCGGTGAAGTGATCTACGACGCGGAGAATTCATGAGCGGGAAGCTGAACCTTGACCCGAAGCAGGTACGGCTGGCCCGGCAGCTGGCCCGGCGGGCCGGCAAGCCGGTGGTGGATCTGGCCCGGAGCCACACCACGGTGTCCGTGGAGCGTGCGGTGCTGCGGCTGGCCGGGATCACCGGTGCCGACCCGGACGGCATCCCCTGGGTCAACCGGCTGGTCGACGCGGTGGTCGCCGATGTCGGGCTCGGGCACGGGGTGGCGCTGCCGGTGTTCCACGCGCTGGCCGAGTCCGGCGCGCACGACCTGACCCTGCTGGCCCAGAAGGCCGCCGCCGGCTCGGTGCGTTTCGCGGTCCCGTCCGGTCGCGAGGCTCTTTCGGCCCGCCGCGCCGCGCGGCGGGCGGTCGCCGCCGGAATCAAGCGGATCGACCGGCGCCGGGCCGAGCGGGAAAGGCTGATCCAGCGGTACGGCGATCCCAGGCAGCGGCCGTGGATCTACCTGATCGTGGCCACCGGTGACATCTACGAGGACATCCCGCAGGCCCAGGCGGCCGCCCGCGCCGGCGCCGACGTGATCGCGGTGATCCGCTCGACCGGACAGTCCCTGCTCGACTACGTACCCGAGGGGCCGACCCGGGAGGGCTTCGCCGGCACCTACGCCACCCAGGAGAACTTCCGCCTGATGCGCGCCGCGCTCGACGACTCCTCCCGGGAGCTGGGCCGGTACGTCCGGTTGACCAACTACGCCAGCGGTCTGTGCATGCCGGAGATCGCCACGCTGGCCGGGTTGGAACGGCTGGACATGATGCTCAACGACTCGATGTACGGCATCCTGTTCCGCGACATCAACCCGATCCGTACCTTCGTCGACCAGCGTTTCTCCCGGCAGGTACACGCCCGGGCCGGGATCATCATCAACACCGGCGAGGACAACTACCTGACCACCGCCGATGCCGTCGATGCGGCGCACACGGTCACGGTCAGCCAGCTGCTCAACGAGTACTTCGCGCACGAGGCCGGGCTGGCCGACTGGCAGCTTGGCCTGGGCCACGCCTTCGAGATCAACCCGGACCTGCCCGACTCGTTCCGGCTGGAGCTGGCGCACGCGCTGCTGGCCCGGGAGCTGTTCCCGGATGCCCCGCTGAAGTGGATGCCGCCGACCAAGCACATGACCGGTGACGTGTTCCGCGGCAACCTGCTGGACGGCTTCTTCAACCTGGTCGGCACGCTGACCGGCCAGGGCATCCTGCTGGTCGGCATGATGACCGAGGCGGTGGTCACCCCGTGGCTGTCCGACCGGGACATCGCCTTGCAGAACGTCCGGTACGTGCTGGGTGCCTGCGGCGCTCTGCACGAGGATTTCGTACCGGTGCCGGGTGGGTTCATCCAGTCCCGGGCGCGGCAGGTGCTCGCCGAGTCGATCGAGCTGCTGCGCGCGATCACGGATGACGGGCTGTTGAACGCGATCGCCGACGGGACTTTCGGGATCATGAAACGGCCGTCCGACGGTGGCAAGGGCCTGGCCGGGGTGGCCCGGCAGCAGGCGGACTACTACAACCCGGCGACCGAGATCCTGGAGTCAGCGTGACCGGGCGCATCGGGCGGAGCGAGGGCCACGAGGGCACGCGAAAGGCGGGCACAGTCGTGACGGAGCGCACCGAGCGGAGCGAGGGCCACGAGGGCACGCGAAAGGCGGGCACAGTGTCCACGATCGTGCGGCCGTACGGGGACACCACCGGGGACGGCATGGTGCAGCTGTCGTTCACCCTGCCGGTACCGGCGGACCGGCGGGCCGAGGGAGCCGCCCTGCAACTGGCCGGCAAGATGGGCATCGACCCGGCGATGGTCGTGCACAGCCGGGCGATGGGGGACGGGTACACGTTCTTCGTGGTGTACGGGCGCGTGCACCACCTGGTGGACCTGGCCCAGGTACGGGTGGTCGAGCGGGACTTCCCGCTGCGCTCGGCCAAGGAGATCAACGCGCTGGTCAAGCAGCGGCTGCGGCGCCGGCTGGTGGTGGTCGGGGCGTGCATCGGTACCGACGCGCACACCGTGGGCATCGACGCGATCCTCAACATCAAGGGCATCGCGGGGGAGAAGGGCCTGGAGTCCTACCGGGAGTTCCGGGTGGTCAACCTGGGCGCCCAGGTATCGGTACCGGAGCTGGTCGGGCGGGCGATCGCCGAACGGGCCGACGCGGTGCTGGTCTCCCAGGTGGTCACCCAGCGGGACGCGCATCTGCACAACGTCCGGGAGATGTCGGCGGCGTTCCGGGAGGCGCTGCCGGCCGGGA
>WNGE01000575.1_pt1 | contig 87678 bp, 73 predicted proteins | sample 5400651 | NCBI WGS metagenome assembly WNGE01 (sample SAMN13153370, study PRJNA577476) | soil metagenome | isolation source: 60 cm soil or saprolite under grassland replicate 2 | place: USA:California | collected 2016-06-15 | reverse complement strand
ATTGTGATCACCATGAAGAAGAGATCGACTAAGAAAAACTTGGCAGGACTTGCACGAGCGAAGAAGGTGGCGCTGAAACGCACGGTCACCAGAAGCCGCAAACCAGCCGTGCTGAAATATCTTGCGTGGAAGAATGTGGAAGCTGAAGTACTGAATCCTTTGCTGGAAAGGCAGCTCATTGTAGGCGAGGAAGTCATGCTGGCGCGCATCCTCCTTAGAAAGGGATGCATTGTTCCTATGCACAGCCACGTCAATGAGCAACTCAGCGCTACTCTTGAAGGCGCACTAAAATTCTGGATTGACGGAGAAGAAATCGTTGTGCGTGCTGGTGAAGTGCTGGTGATTCCTCCGAACATGCCGCACAAAGCTGAGGCGCTGGAAGACACGGTCGCGATAGATACTTTTCATCCGCCACGCGCGGACTGGATCAACAAGACCGATACCTATCTTCGAAAATAGCTGAGGCTCCGATCACTTCTCTCTCGATCTAACCTTAGAAGGCGAATACCGAGCTACGCGGATGCGAATCTAAGGCCAGATTCCTGGTTCATCAACTTTCCTCGCGCTCGCGAGCAACTGCCACTCCGGGTTGCCTTCTCTAATCGTGCGATTTGTGGAGGCAAAACCAAAATGGGATTTCGCACTCTTGCTGCTTTAACTACATTCGTTCTTCTTTTTCTTTCCTCGCTTGCCCAAGCTCAGACGGCTACCTGCACTGGATGGAAAACGTTCAAAAGAATAGACCTCCGCAAAGACACTATTCCACTCGGGATTAATAACTTCGCACAGTAGTTGGCGGCACGGACAGCTCCTACCACGGCACCGAGCCGCCGGCCTTCATTCGCTACTCAGATGGGAGCATTAAAATCTTCCGGTACCATGAGCTGAAGACTACCTTTTCGCGGCGTAGTTCGCAGGGCGTCACCATCGGATATTACGCGGGTCCAGCCGGACACACTCACGGCATAGTGATGCACGCCTCGAAGGTGGTCACATTCAATTATCCGAACGCATCCGACACGGTCCCGCTTGGCATAAATAAATGGGGCACCATCGTCGGCGAATATTTACTGCCGGGCTCAATTCATACGCACGGTTTCGAATACAGGAACGGCAAATTCCATACGATCGACTTCCCAGGCGCTGCGGACACCTTTGTTTCGAGCATCAATAACAACGGCGTCATGATCGGATCGGAATTGAAGGGTAGTGGTGCTGTTTACCAAGGTTTTCTTCTAAAGAACGGGGCCTTTACGACGATCAAGGACCCGAAAGCGACCGGCGCGACTTTCCCGTATGACATCAACAATATTGGTGCGATGGTTGGCAATTACATCGTCGGTGTTAATGCTCAGCCATTCCTGTATAGCAATGGCGTGTTTAAAGATATCAAGGTGCCGAATGCGCAACCTTACGCCAATGTAAACGGTATTAACGATCATAATGAGGTAACCGGGCAGCTCTACACCTCGGACGGCAGCTCCGGCTTCATCGCGCATTGCCAGTGAGGTGGAGCGATTTGTAGCATTGCCCCTCCGCGGCTTTTGGAACTAGTGATCAATCAGAAGTGACATGCTGCGCGGCTCTGTTATTCTTGTATTTCGCGGAATTCTTCTTCGCTGAAGGCACCCCGAAGTGGCCAACGAGGCAATCAAAGCTGATACCAGTGTGTCTCAGCTCCGCTGCATAGGCTGCGGGCGTGTCGCACTGCCCGACCGTTTCCGATGTGAGCATTGCCGGGATTTGCTGGAAATCGTGTTTCCCGGATGGGCTGAGCAAGGGCCGGCGGGATTGAATGCCGAGGATCTGAAGCAGCTGTGGGCGGGGCGCCAGTCATCGTTCGATCCCGCCGACCGGAGCGGTGTCTGGCGATTTCGAGAAATTCTGCCCGAAATTACCAAGCAAAAAGTCATCACCATTAAAGAAGGCAACACGCCGGTTTATGAACTGCCGCGCTGCGCGAGATCGGCCGGAGTTGAGGAGCTATTCGCCAAGCATCAGGGAATGAACCCGACCGGTTCATTCAAAGACACGGGAATGACCGTGGCTGCGTCGTTTGCGCGTCTCGCGGGATACAGGTGGGTAGCTTGTGCTTCCACAGGGAATACCTCCGCCTCCATGGCGGCGTATGCGGCGCGGGGCGGGTTGCACAGCCTGGTCTTGATTCCGGAAGGGAAGATTTCATGGAGCAAACTGTCGCAATCGCTCGACTATGGGGCTATTACCTGCCAACTCAAGACAGATTTTGACGGCTGCGTGCGGGTGCTCAACGAAGTTGTCCAGAGAATGCCGGTGTATCTGCTCAATTCCGTGAATCCTTACCGGGTCGAAGGACAAAAAACGGTTGCCTTCGAATTGCTCGAGCAGTTGGGATGGGAGCCGCCGGAGCACATCATTGTTCCGGGAGGAAATCTCGCCAACTCGTCGGCGATCGGCAAGGCGATGCGAGAGATGAAACAGCTCGGATTCATTTCACGTCTGCCGAAGATTTCCGTAATTCAGGCGGAAGGCGCGAATCCGCTGGTGCGGAGCATTCGCGAGAATGGCGGCGAGAAGCTGATTCCAGTACACGCTGAGACCATGGCCACAGCGATTCGAATCGGCAATCCGGCATCGTGGAAAAAAGCATTGCGCGTGATTCGAGAGTCTGAAGGCACGGTGGAACAGGTGAGTGAAATCGAAATCGCTATAGCAAAAGCTGAAATCGGGGCCGAAGGGATTGGCTGCGAGCCGGCATCTGCCGTGACCCTGGCCGGACTAAAGAAGCTGGTGACGCAAGGGTTTGTGAAGCCACATGAATCGGTGGTACTCATTCTGACCGGGCATGCGCTGAAAGACGCGGACTTCACGCTCAAGTTTCATCGCGGGGACCTGTTCGCAGGAACACCCTTGGAATCCGAGAGCGAAATTCTGAAAGGGCAACAGCGTGCGCCCTTGGTTCTGGAGCCGAATGTGGATGCCGTCATTGATCTATTGCGCTCGGCTGAAGGCTGATGCATGAGGAGAAAGGACGCATTCCACATCAGTCTTCCCGCAACGTCGGCCAATATCGGGCCAGCGTTCGATGCTGCAGCGCTCGCGCTTGACCTATCGCTCGGCGTCCGCGCAGTCAAAGCGAAAAAGTTTTCCATTGTTGCGAGTGGGCGAGACTCATCAATCTGCAGCCAGGTTGAGAACCACCTCATTCTGAAGACGTATAGCGAGATCCTGCAATCTGAAAGAAAGCAAGTGGTTCCGCTCGGGCTCAACGTTGAGAATGAATTTCCCATCGGCAAGGGTTGCGGATCATCCGCGGCAGCGCGATTGGCAGGGATTGCGCTGGCGGTACATTTCGGGCGGCTTAAATGGAGCAGCAGTCGCATTGTGGGTGAGGCGTCGCGAAGAGAGCATCATCCGGATAATGCAGCTGCCTGTTGGATGGGCGGAATCACGGTCGCTCGCATGTTCGGCGACGGCGAGGCGCAAGTGGCGCGCTTCGTGCCCAAGGGAAAGTGGCCGCTGCTGCTGGCGATTCCCGACGAGAGTCTTGCGACCGAAAAGGCGCGTGAGGTCCTGCCGCAGGAATATTCCCGTGCCGACACAGTCGCAAACATCCAGAACTCAATGCTGCTGATGGCGGCGTTGTTTCAGGGCGACAGAACCCTGCTGACCTCAGCTTTAGAAGATCGCATCCACCAGCCTTATCGCGAGCAACTCTGTCCTCTGCTGCCGGCGCTGCGTGCTTTTCCCGCCAAGAATGGAGTGGTCGGCGCAGTGCTGAGCGGCGCGGGACCTTCCGTCCTCTTGTTTATTGATCCTGACTCGCGGATTGAGAAAGTTAAAGCAAAAGTGGAGGCTTTCCTGAGGGAGCGTGGACTGATTGCGGAAGTACTGCCTACTTCGATTACCAGGCGAGGCGGGGAAGCGTCGTTTCTACGTCGCTCGCGGTAATAGTTGATCACCCTACGCGGCGATTTTCCTGCAGAACTTCATCCAAAGCATTAAGCAGCTGGCGTGTGCGCTTGGAGGAGTCCGAACTACCACCATCAGCCTTGCGCTTGAGGAGGTGAAACTCATCAGCGATGTTCAACGCGGCCAACACGGCAAGACGGGAGCTATCTACGGTGTGCGTCTGTTCGGCGACGGCGCGCATCTTCGAGTCCACATATTCTGCGAGCTTGAGAATGTAGTCGGGGTCGGTTCCGCGCAGGTTATATCCCTGGTCGAAGATCTCGACGCGGACACTGCCGTTCGTGGCATCTTGGACATGCGGATGTTTTGTGGCCGTTGCCATGTTTGCTCCCTGAGAACTCAACTCGCAGCCGGTTCTTCGGCCATCCGATCAATCTGCGCCAACATTTTCTCCACGCGTGCGCGGATTTCTTCGCGCTCTTTCCGCAAACCAACCATTTCGCGGCGCAGACTTTCGACTTCTTCTTCCCGCTCCTCGAGCTGCTCGCGCAGCCGCTTCACATCCCGCTCAGCCGTGGATCGCGCCTCACGGGCCGACTTGTATAGCTCAATAGTGCGATAAACCTTGTTTTCAAGCGCCTCGAAATCGTCCGTGGGAACCTGAGTGGATACCTCTTCAACTGCTCTTAAGGTCATGATCGATGCTTCCTGGGGAAAATATGGACTGTTGAGCGCAGTATATCCCCTAGGGCGCTGTGGAAGAAGTAAATCGAGAGGTCAGGTTTCAATGTTTCAAGGTTTCGAATGTTTCAGCAGGACGGAGAAGTTTGAAACTTGTGTTCTCAGCCTCTTTCCAGCGCCGCCTCAAACGCATCCAGCGAGAGCGAGCGCAGCAGATTTCTCCGCAGCCCGCGCTCAACCTCCGCCAGGCGGTCGGCAGCCGAGGACAGCCAATCGAAATCCGCAGCCTCGGCCAGTTTCGAAAGTTCGGCTTGCAGGTCGGTATTCCGGACGAGAGTCGGCGACTTTGATTCTAAGAACAGCAGATCCTGCAACAAAGAATAGAGACACCGCAGCAGGAGTTCGATCTTTGCTCGTCCCTCAGCTCCGGCCCGGTAGGTTTCAGTGATCTTGAAGAGATCGCTATGCCCGCTGGTGCGCAATGCGGTCCGCAGAATCGTCAGCGCATGATTGCGAGCTGCGGAGTAGGCATCCAGGTCGAAGGTCCGCGCTCGGCCCACTGCTCCCTCGGATAATCTGGCCACGAGCGCGCGCTGCTGCGGACTCCAGTCCGATCGATGTTTCGCCAAATATTCCTCGACCTGCGGCAGCGAGAGGCTGTGCAGGGACAGCAGCATGCAGCGGGAACGGATGGTGGCGAGGAGTTCGCCGGGATTTTCGGCCAGCAGAAAAATAGTCGCGAACTCGGGCGGCTCTTCAAGCACCTTCAGCAACGAATTCGCCGCCTCTTTCATGAAAGCGGAATCGGTGAAGATGAAGACGCGCTCGCGGGCCTGTGCCGGCCGGAAATAGATATTTTCGATGACCCTTCTGACCTGGTCCACTTTGATCATCATTTGTGGGGGGTCGGGCGGGATGACGAGGACATCCGGATGCGTTTGGATGAACAGCCGAGTTTCTTTCTTTTCCGTTTCCTTTAACGTGTCGCGGGCTTCCACGGCTTCGGCGCAGCGCGCGTCGAGGTCTTCCAATTGAGCGATGCGGACGCAATTTGAACATCGGCCGCAGAAGTCAGGAAGGCCGGGAGGCGGCTCCAGGCAGTTCATGGCGCGGGCGATCATGGTCACAAGTGTGTATTTTCCCGAACCTTCAGGGCCAGAGAGGATGACAGCGTGCGGGAAGTGGTCGCGTGCGAGCATCTCGCGAATTTTGTGGACGATATCGGTGTTGCCGTGAAAATCAGAAAAAGGCATGTCAATTGGCTCTATCTTCTATGCTTATGGAGAACGGGGCCCGCTCCGCGGGCCGGGCGAGATGGCACGTCGCTCCTACCTCTACCCGCGAACCGCCGACCAGCGGAGCGGACTACCACCACCGCCGATCCCCCGTAGTTCGATCACGTTATCCACGATACGCGGGTGGATCTTGTTTCCATTAACTTCGACTCGCTGCAGGCGCTTTAGTTCTTCCGCCGGTGGCGCAAAGCGGATGCTGTACGTATTGCTGACACTAGGGTTATACCAGCCTTCGTATCCACGCTCGGTCTTAATCAGGCCCAGCAGTGGCGAGTCAAAACGGAACGATGGCAGCGGCAACTTTGGCGACAGGGAGATCCCAGACTCCGTGAATTCCAGGCCAATCAGTTTGCTCAGAGCGTATAAAGGACAAGCGTGGGTGTGCATGTTAAGCACGGGGAAATCGGTCCAGCCAAACGGCTTGCCCCCCGTTGTTTCGCCGGGATGCTTGCTTGAGGCTGCATTCAAAACGTCGGGTCCGCTCCACGTTCCGTACCAGATTTCGGGATACACCTCGGCGTGGCGCGCAAACGAATTCTTTTTCCATTCGTCCCAGGCCATTGCGCCATCTAGTTGAGCGAGGGCCCAAATCAGAGTTTGATTGAGCGACGGCCAAACGCCGCCATTCACCTGCGTGCCCGGATCCGAGTGCCACACACCGCGCTGCACCTGATCGGGACTTGTGCTGAGCTGGACGGCGCCTATGGGAGAGAGCTGCCGCAGTTCCTCATCAATGCTGTGGAGCAAGACGTTCGCTTGCTTCTCGTCCGGGACCTTCGCGATCAGGGCCCAGGGCTGGGGCTCGATCCACATGCCTTTTTCGCCTAGCCAGCCGAGCGTTGGCCCGAGCCAGGCGCGGCGATACCACTTGCCTGTCCATTGGTCTTGAACCGCCTTGCGGTGATCTTCGGCCTTCACGCGAATTTGGGACGTCAGGTGATCGTCATCGCCGGCGTAAGTCAGCATGCGCGCGTAGTAATCGAATACGTAGGCAGCCATGGCGGAGTTGAGCACGCTCTCGCTTTTCTCGACGACCTCCTTCACGTCCGGTGCAGTCACCCACGCATTTACCAGCGCGTCGTTCCAGTCATCCTGGAGCATTCGCATGAGGCCGTGTTCGCCGGTGCGGACGTCTTCATTCAGGTGGCGATAGCAGCGAGCGAGCAGGCCACGCACGGGCTCTCGGGTTTGGGAGCCATAGACCGGAACAATTTCGGAATTCAGAAAATTTGTGTCCCGCGTTGCTAGGATATATTCGCTCGCTGCCCAGAGCAGCCACAGGGGCATATCGCTGGAGTTGTCGCTTGTCGTTGGCATTGGCATGCCATGGCCAACAATTCCGTACGGAATCGATCCGTCGGGGCGAACTTCCTTCAAGGTATAGCGAAGGATTTCCTTCACTAGATCTGGATCACTGAACAGGAAAGGAAGAGCGTGTTGCAGCGGATCGCGCGCCGCGCCTTGAAATCCCATTACATACTGGTAAATGCTGGCTTGCGAAAGGATGTGCTGATGGAAGAAATTGTCGTAGGTGAGGCCGCTGCGCAGGTAGTAGTGATTCCAGGTAACTTCTCGCGCGACCCAGGGTTCGTTTTCGGTGCTAAAGCGCAACCCTTTTGATTTCCACTTCGCACTCGAATCTTTCAAGGCCGAGTGTGCGGAATTGCGGTATCTGGTAGCCAGGGAATCAACATCGAATCCGCTCGGCAAATAACCATAAAGAAATGTGAGAGTGCGGTTTTCGCCTGGCTTCAAATCAAATCGCCGCTCGAGCAGCAGAGCGCTTTCGGGGCCGGTCCTGCTGAGGTCGCCGTCGAGTGGGTGGTGGACGCCCGCCGGGTTGTTAGTGCCGCCGGCTCCGAAGAAATCCTTTCCGTTCGTGGTCATTGCGTCCGCAGCCGCGTCGAGGGAAAGGAGAAAGCTGGCTGGCGGATTCAGGTCATCGAATTCGGCTTGCTTGGGAGCGTTCTTGTCGGGCGCTGCCAGGAATGGAATAGGGGCCTTCTCCAAATTGGCGACCATGCCTTTGAATTGCTGGTCTTCGGCTTGATCGCGGCCGAGGAATTCTTTGGTTTCGAGCAAGCCTGAGCCGTCGCCGATTTTGCGGAAACTATGTTGGAAGCGCGCGCCAAAATCGTGCCGCAATTCGTGCATGTTCTTTCCGGCGAAGCTCTCCATGAACGAACGAAATGAAAATTGATAAAGTTGGCAACCCCAATACTCGATCCAACGGAGGCTTGCGGGGGCGCCAGAGTTATTGCTGATCGTGACCTGCGAAATAAGCACGGGATCATCGCCGAAGGGGGCGAAGATGGCATGATCAATGCCATAGCTATCCGTCCTTACTTTCTTTCGAAAGTAACCGATACCGAAAATGCGATCGAAAGTTTTCGCATTTCCCGTATATAACGTGCTGAAGACCGATTTACCGTCGGCGAGATAGCCGAAGCCTCCGGCGTACTGGCCGCAATCGGGATCGAAATTGTTCAGGAATTTCGGAGCGCCTTCATCCTGGCGGACCCTAACATGCCCGTAATTTGAGGCGATCGCCACAATGCGATCATTTCCCACCTGATGAATGTGCTCGGTAGAAGAAAGAATTCCCGGATTAACATCTGTCTTCGCTTTGGGATCATTGCTTTGATCGCAAGTGTAACGGAACGCGGGCAGGCCGAATTCATCCTCGATCCATTCGCCGAAGTAGCCGGAGCCGTAGGCTTTCTTTGGTGCGACATCGGCCGCGAGTGCGATTTCGGGATTTAGAGCTCGGACAAGAATGTCCGAGTCACACGGGAATGCCGCCGCAGCCAGCGCAGACGTGGCGAGGAATCCTCTACGATTAACTGACATTTCTTGCCTTCTCGGCGGCAAACCTTTCATTGAAGATTTCCAGAATTCTGTTGTGAGTCTGGTCTGGAGTTCCGCGAGCGTCCACGACGGAAACTCTTTGCGGCTCGCGTTTGGCAATTTCAAGATAGCCCGACCGCACGCGTGAGAAAAATGCGCGGCTTTCGCGTTCGAAACGGTTCTCGTCGACAGAATCAGTGTTGGTGCGACCCTGATTTCGGCGGCGGGCCCGTTCCACACTCGCGGCGACGTCGGAATCCATGAGAATAGTGAGGTCGGGAGTGAGATCGCCGCACAGCATGCGGTGCAGATCAAGCACGATCTCGCGGCCCAATTTGCGCCCGCCGCCCTGGTAGGCTTCGCTGGAATCGGTGAATCGGTCGCACAGCACAATTTGTCCTGCCGCGAGCGCTGGAAGAATGATCTCCTCGATGTGCTGGACGCGCGAAGCGAACATCAAGGCCAGTTCGGCCTTGGTGGAGAGTGCGGAGGTCTTGGTGTCGAGCAGCAACTGGCGGATTTTCTCGCCAGTCGGTGTGCCGCCGGGCTCCCGCGTGACCGTAATAGCTAGTCCGCGCTCGCGCAACTTCCCAGCAAGACGTTCCAATTGCGTGCTCTTGCCGCAGCCATCGAGGCCTTCAAAGGTGATGAACTTGCCGCGCGGGGAAGTCACGCAGGAGATGATACAAGACTCTTGCGCGTGACGATTGGCTGGCTGGCTGCTATATTCAAAAGTTTGCCACAGGAGGTTGCATGAGGATTTCAGTGGGTGCTGCCTTAATTGCGCTACTTGGTTTATTGAGTTCATCTTCGTTGCACGCCGCCGCAGCCCCGCACATCACAATCGCTCTTGACGCGACTGACGCGCCGCGAAAGATATTTCATGCGCAGCTCACAATCCCTGTTTCGACGGGCACGCTTACGCTCTACTATCCAAAGTGGATTCCGGGCGAACACGCGCCGAGCGGGCCGGTGATCGATCTAGCGGGGCTCAAGTTTACCGGCAACGGGCAATTTCTAAAGTGGCGTCGCGCGCTCGACGATAACTGGACGATCCACGTGGAAGTTCCGGCTGGGGTGCAGGAAGTTCATGCCAGCCTCGATTTTCTATCTCCTGCAGGCTCTGAGGCGGCGCTGTTTTCTGCCGGCGCGTCGGCAACCGACAAGATGGCAGTTATCAGTTGGAACCAGGTGCTGCTCTATCCCAAGGGTTGGACCGCCGACCAGAGTACCTATTCCGCCTCGGTGCGCTTTCCTGCAGGATGGAAGTTCGGCACCGCCCTCCCGATCGCTTCACAGACAGGAGATCAGGCACAGTTCTCTCCAGTTTCACTTTACACGCTGGTGGACTCTCCCATCATCACCGGCGAATTTCTTAAAGTGGTTCCGCTGAATGAGGGGAAGAAGCCGGCAGTCGAAATGGACATTGCCGCCGACAGTGCCGCTGCGCTCGATGCACCGCAAGAAGTGTGGGACGAATACGGAAATCTGGTAAAGCAAGCTGGAATTTTGTTTGGCGCCACGCACTACAACGACTATCACTTCCTTCTGAGCCTGAGCGATCACGTTGCGCACTTCGGTCTGGAGCACCACGAATCCAACGACAGCAGGAGTGAGGAACGCACCCTGGTAAATCCAGAAGTAAGAATGGTCCACACCAGCCTTTTGCCGCATGAGTACGTTCACTCGTGGAACGGAAAATATCGCCGACCGGCGGACCTGACCACCCCCGATTATCAGCAGACAATGCAGGACGATCTGCTTTGGGTCTATGAGGGACTCACGGAATATTTAGGCGAAATCCTCCCGGCGCGCAGCGGTATGTGGACGCCGGAACAATTTCGCGACGAACTGGCGCGGATCGCAGCGCAGTTAGATCATCGTCCGGGAAGATCGTGGCGCAACTTGCAGGATACAGCCGATGCGGCGGCTGTCCTCTATTACGCTCCGCATCAGTGGCAGTCCTGGCGGCGCGAAGTTGACTACTACGACGAAGACGAACTCAATTGGCTTTGGGCTGACAGCATCATTCGGCAACAGTCTCATGGTCAGAAATCTCTTGATGATTTCTGCCACTTATTTCATGGCGCGCCCAGCACGGCGCCGATGGTGAAAACCTACAACTTTGACGATGTTGTGAATACTCTGAACCAGGTTGTCCCATATGACTGGCGTGGATTCTGGACGGACCGGTTGACCAGTCATGGACCGGGCGCGCCGCTCGGTGGAATTGAAGGCAGCGGCTGGAAACTTGTGTACGACGAGTATCGCTCGGATATGGTGCGTGCCTGGGAAGATGACCACCGGACGATTAATGCGTCGTTCTCGATCGGACTCATTATAAAAGAGGATGGCGACATCGAGGACACGATCGAAGGCATGCCGTCTGCACAGGCGGGCATAGGGCCGGGGATGAAGATCGTCGCCGTGAACGGCCGCCGTTTCACCGGGCAGGTGTTTCGAGATGCCTTGCAAACGACAAAGAACAGTCCCCAACCATTACAGCTGCTCGTCGAGAATACTGATTACTTCAAAACCTACAGTTTGAATTATCACGGCGGAGAGCAGTATCCGCATCTGGTGCGCGACGAATCGCGTCCGGACATGCTGAGCGATATTATTCGGGCGCATTGAAGACGGAGCGACCAAGACGGGTGATTCGAAGTACTTTTTCTATGCGATGTCTCCGAGTACAATACCGTCTTTCCGAAGGCTAATGTAAAACCAGGCCGCCGAGGCGAATCGTGATTGTTGGAGTTCCGAAAGAGATTTATCCGGGAGAGCGACGCGTCGCACTTACGCCGGTGGTTGTGCCGATGCTGGCAAAGGCCGGTTTGGAAGTTGCAATTGCGGCGGGTGCGGGTGTCGAAGCGGGATATCCCGACGCACAATATCAGGAAAAAGGTGCGAAAATTCTTGCTGACCGCGCTGCGGTGTTTGCGCAATCCGACATCATTGTGCAAGTGCTTTGCAACGGCGCCAACGATAAGAACGGCGCGAGCGATCTGGCGCTGATGCGTCGCGGGCAGGTGCTGATTGGATTCATGCGTCCGTTAGCCGCGGCGGAAGCTGTCCAAGAAATAGCTCACACCGGCGTGACTGCATTCGCGGTCGAGTTGATGCCGAGAACGACGCGGGCACAGAGCATGGATGCGTTGTCGTCCATGGCTTCGATAGCTGGCTATAAGGCCGTGCTGGTCGTTGCCGACACGCTGCCCAGAATGTTCCCTATGATGACGACGGCGGCGGGCACAATTACGCCTTCGCGCGTGCTCGTAATCGGCGCGGGAGTTGCTGGTTTGCAGGCGATCGCTACGGCAAAAAGGCTAGGTGCGGTGATCTCGGCTTACGATGTGCGTCCGGCCGTAAAGGAGCAGGTGCAGAGTTTGGGCGGAAGATTCGTGGAGCTTGCACTCGAAATACAAGATGCGCAGGACGCGCGCGGATATGCGAAAGCTCAAGACGAGGCCTTCTATGCCAAACAACGCGAATTGCTCGGTCGCGTGATAGCTGAGAACGATGCGGTGATTACCACCGCCGTGGTGCCCGGTAAGAAGGCTCCGGTGCTGGTGACCGCAGACATGGTCAAGGGCATGGCGCCGGGATCGGTGATTCTAGATCTTGCGGCCGAACGCGGAGGGAATTGCGAGCTTACCCGTCCTGGTGAGGCTTACGCTGCGCATGGCGTCACCATCATTGGACCTGTCAATCTCGCTGGCGGCATCCCCTTTCACGCGAGCCAGGTGTATGCGCGGAACTTGACGGCGTTTCTGACTAACCTGGTGAAGGATGGGAAGGTGCGTGCTGCGGAGAGTGATGACATCATTCGCGACACGCTGTTGACGCAGGACGGGGAAGTGGTGAACGCGCGGGTGAGGGAGAGTCTCGGATTGCCGGCGTTGGTGGTGCAAGGCGGATGAAAGTCAAAATCCCCACCCTCCGCAAAAGAGTGCGGAAGGGTGGGGCACCCTCGGGTTGGTTGACGGAGCAAACATGGGCACAGCTCTAATTGACGGTCTGTTTGTTTTCATGCTGGCGGGGTTCATCGGGTTTGAGGTCATCAAGCGGATCTCGCCGCTGCTGCATACGCCGCTGATGTCCATCACTAATGCTCTCGACGCCATTGCGGTGGTTGGCGCGATTGTGCTGGTGGGACGTCACGAGAGCCCGCTGGCGCGCATTTTGGGGATCCTCGCAGTGATTGCGGCCACCAGCAACATCGTGGGCGGATTTCTGATCACCGATCGCATGGTGAAGATGTTCAAGTCGAGCCGTCCGGCGAAATCATGATCACCATTTCGGGCAGTCAAGCATTTATCGGGTTCATTTACCTCGTCGCCAGCGGCCTATTTATCCTGGCGCTCAAGTGGATGAACGCGCCGCCGACTGCGCGCCGCGGCATTCTGTCCGGCGAGATCGGCATGGTGCTCGCGATCGGCGGAACCATTCTGCAACTGGCAATTGAAGGCAAGCTCGAGCACATTGCGATTGACTACACCTGGATTCTGGTCGCGCTGGGCATCGGCACCGCCATTGGAATTCCGTTAGGCCTGGTGCAGATGACGGCGGTGCCGCAGCGGACCGCGCTTAGTCACGCGTTCGGCGCCTTTTGCGTAACCCTGGTTGGCACTGCGGAATACTATCTCGGGGTCCATGGCACCGGGATTCCCGGGTTCAAGATGTCGGTTCTGTGCTGCGAGGTGATTCTCGGCGGACTGACTGTCACTGGCAGCTTAATGGCAGCCGGCAAATTGCAGGAAGTGCTGCCGCAGCGGCCGATCACGTTCAAGGGGCAGAACATTTTCAACCTGAGCATGTTGGCGGCTGCGATCGCCATTGCGGTTTACCTGGTCCACGATCCCAGCGCGACCCATCTTTATCCGGTGATGGTCGGCATTGCGCTGGTATTCGGAGTGATGCTCGTCATACCAATTGGTGGCGCCGACATGCCGACGGTGATCTCGCTCTTGAATTCCTATGCGGGTCTTTCTGCGGCGGCGATGGGGTTCGTGCTTAATAACAAGCTGCTGATTATCGCCGGGGCGCTCGACGGCTCGTCTGGACTCATTCTGAGTGTGATCATGAGCAAGGCGATGAACCGCTCGTTTACGAACGTGTTGTTCGGAGCGTTTGGGCAGGTCGCGGCTGCGGCGGCGGGAGTGCAGGAGGCGCGGCCGGTAAAGAGCGCCTCTCCGGAAGAAGCCGCGGGAATTCTGGCCGCAGCGAGCAAGGTTGTAGTGGTTCCGGGATACGGAATGGCGGTTGCACAGGCGCAACACAAAGTCCGCGAACTGTACGACGCGTTGAGCAAACGTGGCATCGATGTGCGGTTTGCAATACACCCGGTGGCAGGACGCATGCCGGGTCACATGAATGTGCTGCTGGCAGAAGCCGACGTCCCCTACGATCGTCTGATGGAGATGGACGACATCAATGGAGACTTTGCACAGACCGATGTTTCCCTAATCATAGGCGCGAACGACGTAACGAATCCTGCGGCCAAGACTGACAAGGCAAGTCCAATCTATGGCATGCCGGTGCTGGATGTAGAAAAATCGCACACCGTGATGGTGATCAAGCGCAGCATGAATCCCGGTTTCGCTGGCATTGATAATCCGCTTTACTACATGGACCAAACGCTGATGCTCTTCGGCGATGCCAAGGCATTCGTCAGCAATATTGTGAAAGAGTTGGGTGGACACTGATCAATTGTATTTCCCACTTCTCGCAAAAGAGGCGAGAAGTGGGCACCCCAGCCGCCCCCGGTATCCTATTTCCCACCAAAGCCGAATACGATCCCGCTTGAGAAACGGAAATCGTTCTGATGGCCATGGCCGTTAGCCGAAGAATTTACCAGTTGATAATCAAATTGGCCGGCTCGCACGGCGAAGCGTCGAGTCAGTTTCAGATCCAGGCCGCCTCCCAGTGCCAGAGCGAAGCTGTTGCTTGAGGCAGGGCCGGGCAACGTGATGGGTCCTCCAACAAGCTGAAAATTGCCGAAGCCGACGTGCTCGCCACCGAACAAGCTGTGCGCGAAAACCGTGTACTGGGGAGCGCGGTGCGAAACCACCGGTCCGAACAGATAGTCGTAGATGTGCTCATCAGGAGTGGAGAAGTTCAGCGGACCAATGGGCGGGATAGAATTGAAAGTGGCGCTGACCAAGTTGCCATAGTGGCCGCTGAGATCTGCTTTTACCCCGAACCAGCGATTCAGATTGAGTTGTCCGGAGGCCTCCCATCCGTTGAAGCCGGGACGCACCTTGAAAGTAGCTGGGCAGGTGGCACCGATTACGCTGGTGCACAATGCGATCAGCGAAGAACTCGAGACACCCTGGGTATCGACATGAAGATAAGAGTACCCGCCGAAGACTTCAACGCGTGAGTAGTCCTGGGCGGAGGCAAGAGTTGAAACAAAAAGCGCACAAAGACTGATGAACAGCACGGTCGTGCATGTCGGGCGCATAGCTCATCCTTTCTTTTATCCATGTGCACGGGGAAGAAGATGTCATCGCACAATTTGTTGGAATGCAGGAACTTTCGTTTTGCCTATTTTCTATTTGGCGGTCTTGGATTTCGTGCCTGACGACACGCGATAATGTAAACCATGCGAAAATCGCCAATGGCCACGAATAGTACGGTTTTGTAAGTATCACAAGCCGGCTGCCTCAGGGCCTGATTGTGTCGCGGAATGATTAATTTTCTTTCCATCATCGCGCTGGGATTTTTTCTAGGGATGCGGCACGCCACCGATCCCGACCACGTGATCGCCGTTACCACCATCGTCAGCCGCGAGCGCAAGATTTCGAGGGCAGCGTGGATTGGCGTCTTCTGGGGAGCCGGGCACACACTAACAATTTTTGTAGTCGGCACCGCGATCATCCTGTTCGATCTTGTTATTCCGGCCCGGCTTGGATTGAGCATGGAATTATCTGTTGGATTGATGCTCATTTTGCTGGGCGTCATGAATGTTGTCAGTTTCGTGAGAAGTCTGCCCACTCAGGCGGAAACTGGCCTTAGTCATGAGATATTGCATTCCCACGCGCACAATCACGGCGACTACGTTCACAGTCATCAACACGGTCATCAGCCAGAGGCGCATCAGCACGGCGACGAAAAAACTCCTCTGGCCTGGCTCGATCGCAACCTGCAGAGATTCAGGCTCTATCGGCCTGTGCGTCCACTCGTCATTGGAATCGTGCATGGGCTTGCGGGCTCTGCGGCGGCAGCACTGCTCGTGCTCGCGACCATACGGAACGCGCGCTGGGCTGTTGCTTACTTGATGGTCTTCGGCGCCGGAACTATCGCAGGCATGATGTTGATCACCATGAGCATCGCTTCAGCTTTTCATATAGTTTCCGGCGGGAAGAAGTTTTTTCACCGCCTGGCGCTAGCCTCTGGGCTACTCAGTCTTGGTTTTGGACTGATGGTCGCCTATCAGATTCTTGTCGTGAACGGCCTCCTGACGGGACATCCTCATTGGGTGGCAAAATAGCCTCTAAGCACGAAGGAGGAAGCGGTGGCACCGCGTGCTTTATACATTCCCGTGATACTCGGGACCGTCCGGAAAGGACGGTTGAGCGCGCATGCCGCCCGTCTGCTGACCGATGAGCTTGCAAAACGGGAGTCCGTCGAAACTGAGCTGATTGACATTGCCACGCTATCTCTGCGGACAGATGACGCCGGACAGGCGATAAAGGACCCGGGTTTCTCTGCGCAAATGGAACGGTCGAATGCTCTGGTGATTGTCTCCCCTGAATACAATCATGGCTACAGCGGCCTGCTGAAACACGTTCTTGATAGTTGCCTAAAGGAATACATTCACAAGGCGGTGGGGATCGCCGGAGTTTCGGCCGGGCCCTTCGGCGGAACGCGAGGCATTCAGGACCTACTACCGGTATTGCGTGAGCTCGGCTTGGTCACGATTTTCTGGGATGTGAACTTTTCAAATGCCGGGAAACTCTTTGATAGCCAGGGTAACCTCCTCGACCGTTCGAATCTTCCCTTTATTGATCAATTCCTGAAAGAACTCATTTGGATGGCAAAAACACTACGTCATGGACGCGAGAACATTTCTTTGGACTGAAGGCGGGGAATGAAATGGAGAGATTTAAATGTCACCAAGCAAAATGAAATGCCCGTCATGCGGAAACGAGATGAATCACCATGCGGATAAGCTCACGTATTCCTCTCCCGGCGAACCAGGCTACAGTCCGGTGTTCGGCGGAAGCATCGAGGAGAGGCATCAGTGCCCGCACTGCGGAGCGAGCGCTTCCCGGTTGAGCGCGAACTAAGCCTTATTTGCGGTGAATCATTTCCCCGCCCACGCCAAGCCGTCCGCTCCGGCGCCTGCCTCGATCAAACTCTCTACTTTCCAGTCAGATGTGCGAATTGCCGCGACTTTATGACTGGCATCGCAAGAGACATACGCAATTTTGCCATCAGGTCGGATAACCACCTCTTGTGGCGCTGCGGGAACATCAATCGTCTGGGCAACTTTCATCGCGCGGAGGTCCACCACTGCGACCTTATTTGCGCTCGGCATCGCAACCACCAGCCAGCGGCCGTCGGGCGTGGGTGCAGTCCCATATCCGGGCGCCGACAGCGGCACCCAGGTTTTCAATTTATTGCTCGAAGCGTCGATCACGGCCAGCTGAGGTTTCATCTGGTCGGAGGTGAACACCATTCGGCCGTCAGTAGAAACCGAAATACGCTGAACTTGACCGGAAACCGTAATTACGGCGACGTTCTTTCGCGTTTTCATGTCCAGGACGGATACTGTCCCCGGCCCTACATTCGCCGTGTACCCGCGCGTTCCGTCAGGAGAAATCGCGAGCATGTGAGACTCAGCTTGTCCGGTTGGAATTGTCCCGACGATCTTCAAGGCGTGCGGATCGATGACAGTAACTGCGTTATCGAGTTCGGTGGTCACGTAGAGAAGTCCGTCCTTCGGACCAAAGACGGCACAGTGGGGACGAACGCCGTGACCGAAGTCCAGATTGCCGGCAATCTTCTGCGCCGCAACGTCAATCACGACCATGTTGCTGCCGTCAGTCCCGGGCTTACCGACGCCCGAGTTGCCATAGATTGGCACGTAGGCAAGCTTGCCGTCCGGAGAAGCGGCAACTTCATGGCCGGTGATGCCTTGTTCAGGGACGGCGACGATTTGGCGGCCAGCTTCGGCGTCAATGATCCCCAGTGTGTGCGCGCCTTTGTTAGCAACAAGCAGAATTGAGTTTCGGTCCATAGGTTGGCTTTTAGAGACGATTGGTACAGATAACGCACACAACACCACGCTCACTGCGAAACGGGAGTTCCACATTCGTATCTCCATAGGACAGAAAACAGCACGAAAAGAGTTTACCTCTCTTGCGTATTGCGCATGGGGGCAAGAAATTCCCGTAGCGCATTGCTGAAGCGGTGAGTTTCAATCAAGGTTCAAGCACTGCCGTACACCGGAATTATTGCGCCATTGATGTCGCTGGCGGCTTCGCTGGCTAGCCAGACTATCAAGCTCGCGATAGTGGCGGGTTTCACCCACTTGGAGAAATCTGCGTCAGGCATTGCCTTGCGGTTGGTTGGAGTGTCAATCGTTCCCGGCAGGATTACGTTAGCCGTCATTCCGGCGTCCTGATTTTCCAGCGCGACTGTCTTGATCAGCGAAACCATGGCAGCTTTCGACGCGCTGTATGCGCCGACATTGGCGCCCGGTTCTACGGCCGCACGGCTTCCAACCGCAATAATCTGGCCATTGCCAGATTTCCTGAGAACTGGAATAGCGGCTTTGAGCAAATAAAATGTTGCGCTAAGATTCAGGTCAAACATCTGGCGAAAGATTGCGTCGTCGGTGTCAGCAACTGACCATCCGCCGGCAAATCCGCCAACCGTGTGCGCCAACACATCGAGCCTGCCGAACTTGCTCACAGTCTCATCAACCACTCTCTGCGCACCTACGCCGTTCGAGATGTCTCCCGAGATAGCGGTGAAGTTCGCGCTGATGAATTCGGACTGCTTAATCTTGCGCGAGGTGCCAACTACCGTTGCTTCCGCATCCAGAAATGCTTGGGTAACGCTGGTCCCGAGTCCGCCATTGGCGCCGGTGACGAGTACAACTTTGCCTTTCACGGAGTGCTCCTAAGAATCTTCGGATTCTTGCCTTCTGAAAAGATAACCCAGGTTGGAAGGGTGGAGGGCTGTTGGCCGCAGGCGCCCGAATCATGCGAACTGAATTAGGACAATCTCCGGCCGCGTACCCACACGCATTGGTGGACCCCAGGTTCCCGCGCCGCTGGATGTGTAAACCATCAACTCGCCGAATCGTTTCAATCCGTAGATGTACTCACCGAAGATGCGCTCGGTGAACCAGGTGAAAGGGAATATCTGTCCCCCGTGGGTGTGACCGGAAAGCTGCAGCGAAATCCCGGCATCCTCCGCGATGGACAATGCGTGCGGCGAATGGGAAAGCAAGATGCTCGCTCGACCGCGGTCGATATTGGCATGTTCGAGAACCGAACGAAAGCGACCGGGCTCGGCTGAGTCACGGTCGTTTACGCCGACGATCTGCAAGCCGTCTACGATGACCTTTTCGTTGTCCAGCACTCCCACGCCTGTGCCCTTGATTGCGTCGAGGTACTTCGTCGGACTAGAAAACTCCTCGTGATTGCCGGTCACGAAATAGGCCCCGAATTTCGCAGGGAGATCCCGTAAGGATGCTGCAGCCTCTTCTGCGTCGACTTTGGTACCGTCGTATAGGTCACCGGTGATGAAAACAATGTCAGGCCGTAGACCCGTGAGCGTGTTGACGATACGACGCATGAATCCGGAGCCATTGACGTGCCCCAGGTGCGCGTCCGATACCAGTGCTGCCACGCGGCCACGCCAGGTCGTCGGGATGTTCGGCAACTTCACTGTGATCCGTTTTACGCGCAGCGAACGAGCGTTAATCACGCCGTAGATGCTCAGGAGGGCGGCCAGACTAAACAGCGAGTCCACAACGATCGGCTTATTGAGTGGAAGGCCAAGCAGCCGGAATCCCAAGTAAAGCGCCCAGGACATGCACGCTGCGAGAAAGAAAAAATTGAAAAACCCCAACCAGGTGGCCGCGATCCTGTACAGCAGCCGCACCAAAGAATTCGAATAACGAAAAGCCAGCAGACTCGCGCCAACGAAGGTGACTGATAGCAGGAGGAGAACCACCTGAAGGACTGTGGCACCGGGTGGATCGGGATCTCCTCGAAAGGACATCCATGTTTGGTAAACGAACCAGTGGGCCAGCAGTAATATCACCTGAACTATCGCAACAAACCCCGCAATCCTGCTGCGAACGTTCACACTGCCGTGCGATTCGACTTCCGTTGCCGGTGCCGGACTGCCGAGACGCTGCTGCTCGAGATATTGGGTCGTCATTGAAGCTCTCTTTGCTGAATCAGCTTGTCATTCTCAACTTGTAAGTTGTCCGAGATTACGCGGAGTTTGCATAGACCATTCCCCGATCGAGTGCGGAAACATCAACGCCCGTGAGCGCTGATACTCCTCGATCGTCACTTACGTTCGGGGCGCGGAGAAATTCCGCCACGTTTCCGATTTGTTGCAAGGCGCGAACTCGCGCGGCACGCACATCCCGCCGCGAACATCCCAGAAGAATCGAGCAATCGTGTTCGGAGTAACCTTCGAGAACCGACATGACAAAAACGAAGCGATCGAAGGGTTGGAGCCCAAGAACCGCAACAATCTCGACGCGCTCTGACTCACGGTTCATCTCAATTGAGGCTGAGTTTAAGGCGCTATTTTCAACGCCAGGGCGCGGATTCATGATATGCAATGCATTTTGAATGATCACTCGCCTCGCCCAACCGCGCGCCCACTCCTTGAACACTCGATTGCGGTTTACAGCATTCTCCAGGCCAGAGACGAAGCACTGCTCAGCTTTCTCATGATTGCCGGTCAGCAACAACGAGAGCAGGAACAAGCTGCTCATGTCCTTGTCGAAGATTTGGCAAAAATCCGCAGCGTTCGCGTATTCCGCATTTTTTGCGTTTGCGATCTGGTTATGCTTCCACATCTAAGACCTCCGTCATATGGCAATCATTGCGGTTACAGTCATCAATATGTCGCGAAATCTACTCCCGCTTCTGCGTGCCAACTGTTTAAGCACGTGTTTGGTCAGAACTCCGCCACAGGAAAACTTCGCGCCATCTCTCATTAGTTCGTAGAGCGCGCTTTCCCCCTCGGGGCTGATCACGGTTACGCTCGAGAGATCAATGGCCAGCTTGCGTCCCTCAAGATCCTGATTTGCCTCCCGCGAGGCTCTCTGCAGTTCGCTGGTCCATGGTGGGATCAGCTTGCCTTCCACGAGGAGCGTCCGTTTGAAGGGCGTGTCGATAATCGAAATCTTCAGCATGGCCTGTCTGCTGATAGCTGAAATGCAAGTGAATGACCATCGCGACCCTTAATCGAGCAGTGTTTAACTCCTTGATGTCATTGAGCGAAATAAAATCGGACACAAGTGTGGTGTCGAGAAGTGTCGAATGCAAGTTCGACACTTGTCGAAAGTGACGATAGCTTGGAAGTTCAGACGGGTCTGCGCTCAACAATTGAGCTGACGATCACAACGCCCTTCGCGGGTCAATCCCGAGCTTCTTCATGCGAGAGATCAGAGTGGTGCGTTTGAGGCCCATGCGGGCCGCAGCTCCCGTTGGCCCTGCGACGCGGCCCTTGGCCTCCTTCAAAACGCGGACGATGGCATCGCGTTCATCGGCCTGACGGGTTCCCGTAATCGTGGTCGCCCTGCCATTGTTGCTCAGCTCGCTGACGGGAACTTGCAGTGCAGTGCCGTGGGTGAGAATGACAGAACGCTCGATCAGATTCTCCAGCTCACGAATATTGCCGGGCCAATGCCAAGCCGAGAGCTTCTTCATGGCCGACGCGGGAATGGATTCGATCTGTTTTTCCATGCGGCGGGCGTACTTCTGGGTGAAATATCGGACCAATAGAGGGATATCCTCTTGGCGCTCTCGCAAGGGCGGAATGCGAATGGGGAAAACATTGAGCCGATAATAAAGGTCGTTACGAAACTCGCGATCTTCAACCATTTTTTCAAGATCACGGTTGGTGGCTGCTACCAGTCGTACATCAACCTTTTTCGTATGAGTACTGCCCAGCCGCTCAAACTCACGTTCCTGTAGCGCCCGCAGCAGTTTCGGCTGAACATCAATGGGAATATCTCCGACCTCATCGAGAAAGAGCGTGCCTCGGTCCGCAAGTTCAAGCCGGCCGACTTTTTGCGTAATCGCGCCAGTGAATGCCCCGCGCTCGTGTCCAAATAGCTCGCTCTCGAGCAACCCGGTAGGAATCGCCGCGCAATTGACTTTCACCAAAGTCCGGTCCTTGCGTCGACTGCTATCGTGAATGGCGCGCGCGATCAACTCCTTGCCAGTGCCGGTTTCGCCCAGAAGCAAAACAGTGGAATCGCTGGGGGCCACGGTTTCGACGAGATTTAAGACGTGGCGCAGACCTGAGCTTTGGCCAATGATGCCTTCGAAGTCCATGTCACTGCGGATCTCATCTTCCAAGTACAATTTTTCCTGCGCCAGCCGGTCTTTAAGGTCGGCGATTTCGCCAAATGCCAATGCGTTCTCAATAGCAATCGCTACCTGTTTGGCGACCTGAGATAAAAACGCCACCTCACCGGCATCGAATGTGTTCTCTTCGCGGCGTGCCACAGCCAAAACTCCGAGCGTGCGATCGCGGCTAACCAGCGCCACGTCGCAGAACGAATTCATGCCTTCCGACGACGCCTTGGCATACATCTCCGGGGGGACCAACGCCGGGTCGAGCCGGTTCACAATGATGGGTTTGCCGCTGCGGAAAGTCTGGCCCGGCATAGACTGATCGATCGGAATTGTGAGCTGTTCCTTGAAGAATCCTTTGCTGTCGGGGAAGTCGAGAGCATGAACGCGCAGGTACTCTCCGTTTGGTTCCGGCAACATGATCGCAGCAGCATCGCAGCGCATTACCTGGCGAACGCTTGCGGATATGGCGCGTAATAGTTGCTGGAAATCCAAGTTGGAGACGACTTGATTCGTCAAGTCGAGGATCAGCTTGAGGCGATCCTGCGCTTGCTCGGAAAGGTACAAGTTCGTGGCGGCGTCAACAGCCAGTGCAAGCTGGTCAGCCACAAGACTGAGAAACCTGACCTCCTCTTCGGAGCGGGCGTGAGGATGCGCGCTTCCAATTTCCAGTACTCCCAGCCGCCGGTGTCCCCTGGCAAGGGGCAGTGTGCACGTAGAGCGGATGCCAAGTTCGGTCAGAAATTGACCATGCTTCGAAAACTGAGTTTCGCGTGACCAGTCAGATGTAACTAGAGACTGCTGAAATTCATGGACCCATGCGATGGGGGTGCCATCGAGAACGACGTCCGTCAATGCTGTTTTGTTTCTTTGTCCAAAGGAATAAAGAAGATGCCATCCAACTGCATTTGTTTCATTCTCAAAAGCCACCAACTGCAAATAATCAAACGCGACAACCTCGCGAAGCTCTTTGGTCAGCACATCGGCAGCACTGTCACAATCATCGCAACCCGCAATCGCATTGGCGGCGCGAAGCAGCGCCTCGTAACGTTGTGTCGATGGCTCTAGATCAATCGCTTGTAATGCGCTCATAAGTTTTGCAGCACACGCCCACAACGACACACGTTATGGTCATTTCAAAAAGAGAGTCGCTGGGCTCAATGACTTACCTTGATCTGATGTGGTGAACAGCCAGAAAGGTTCCACAAAAGTGTCGTGATTACTCGACAGTTGCCGAATCTCCTGTCGAACCGCTCGACAGTTGGTGTGGACCAATCTCGAATACTCCATTGCGCAAGTATCGTTATGTCAAATACTTCGACTCAGCGCGTGAGCTCGTGATGGCTTTGGCAGAACGCATGCCCCTCTCTCGATCGAGGAAATGCAGACAGGGAGGATTCACAACATGCGCCGAACCGCATCGATCATTGCAGGTGTCGTACTTTTGTTATCAGTTGGTGCTACCGCTCAAGAAATTCGTTCTGAGGTCAGCTTGCAGGAAACTGGTTTCTTCACCAAAGACACAACCGGCCAGGGCACAACCCAGCGCGGCACCGAAACCGGTGGTTTTCTCATCGGCTATCGGTACCACTTCAATCGCTGGCTTGCCGCTGAGTCCGTGTACGGTTACGGACGAAACAGCCAGCAATATTTCAGCTCTGCAGGATTCTCAAGAGTGCAGGCGAATATTCATCAGGCTACGGGCGGGTTCGTTGTGAGCTTGCCAGCTACCGCGAGGTTAAGACTCAGCCCTTACCTTCTGGCGGAAGGCGGCGCACTTGTGTTTGACCCGACAAACAACAGCTCTGGCACGCTGGTGGGAGCTCAGCGCCAGGCTGTGGGCGTTTTCTCCTACGGAGGAGGCGTGGATTATCCGGTCGTGAAACACATTTCGATTCGTGCGGAGTATCGCGGTTTGGTGTACAACGCACCTGACTTCGGACTCTCAGCCCTCAATACCGACAAAATCACACACACTGCACAGCCGTCAGCCGGAATCGTTTTCCGGTTCTAGTAACTGACACCCGGCGGTTCTCCAGTTCTCCAGAGCCGCCGGGAAGAACTCGTCTGTAGAGACACAGGCAGCCACTAGATGGAGGCCAACTATGAAATTACTCGTGCTGGGAGCGACAGGAGGAACCGGACTCGAAATCGTTCGGCAGGCGCTGGTGCGCGGCCATTCGCTTACTGTCCTCGTCCGATCCCCGAATCGATTACAGCCATTCCAGGATCGAATCGCGATCAAGGAAGGCGACTTACTCAGTAGCAATGACTTGGAACCGGTAGTTAAAGGTCAGGATGCGATCCTTTCAGCATTCGGTCCGCGCGTCCCGATTGTGAGAGCTGATGCAAATCTCCTGCAGCGGTTCGCTCTCGCGCTCACAAGAGCAATGCCTAGCTCCGGAGTCAAGCGCATAGTGGTCGAGTCGGTTGCATTCCTGTTCAAGAATTCCATCATGCCGCCAGCCTACCTTCTCGGACGATTGTTTTTCCCTAGAGTGGTCGCGGATACTTCCGCAATGGAGAGGATTTTCAAAGAAAGCGGACTCGATTGGACTATGGTGCGACCGCCGCAACTTACAGATGGGCCGTTTACGGGAAGGTATCGCGTCGGGGATGGTCGCTTGCCTGCTTTCGGTTTCAAAATCTCGCGCGCAGATGTGGCCGATTACATGATCAAGGCCGTAGAGAATCGGCTGGCTGTCCGCGAGGTCATAGGACTCTGCAACTAATCGCCAGGAATCGCATGAATCCTGCTATCTTCCAAAGCAATCTGGTATCAAGAGAGTCGCTTAGGAAAAACGAATGGCATTCGTCCTCACTGGTGTTTGCGTTGCCGGAATCTGCTGGCTGATGGTCTTATGGATCAAACGCAAAACGGAACAGAACAAGATGGAGCAGCACAGTATCACGCCGGATGCTCTGCACGCACTGTTGGTTTCAAATCAAGAAGTACTTCTGTTCGATGTTCGGCAGCCTCTTGATCTGTTGGCCTATCCTGAAATTATCCCTGGTGCGCAAAGAATTCCGCCAAACGAGGTGCTGGAGAAGCCGTCGCTGATCCCGGCGGAAAAAGACTCAGTCGTTTACTGCACATGTCCGAACGATAAGACCAGCCGGGCGGTGTTAGGTCGAGCTCTTGCCATGGATCTGCATCGGATCAAGTTTCTCAAGGGCGGATTGGCGGCATGGAAAGCGCACAGCTACCCGGTCGAGCCATACCGAGAGGTCTTCCATCTTTACGCCCCAACTGTAGCTCCTCCGACCTAGGTGTTTTACTTCGCTGTGGAAGCGCGGCGGATGTTTGGAGTCAGCACCGTGAGCTCGCCGAAGGTCTCCTTCTTCACCGGGCCGCGCAGTTGCACGGTGCGATCAATCATCCAAAGCTCGGGAATGATCTCGCCTACCAGTTTTCCGTGACAGAAGAGTCGGACTACCGAACTCTCGGAAACCACGATTCCCACCGCCTTGGTCACCGCACTCATGTTGGCCGCGGCGATATGCCGGCTACCGAGTCCCAGGGGCACGTCAACCTCGGAAGCAATTGCGTCGAGGTAGCGGCACGCAGAGAGGACAACCCCATCGTGACTGACCACGAATCCGCCATCCAACTGCGCAAGTTCCTTGACTGTTCCGCGGAGATTGGGGTTGGTCACATGCCGCGAAGATTCAGGGTGCCCGCTGAGGGGATCAAGGATTAGTGACCGGGATTTTGCCAGAACGGCCTGCTCGTCTCCGAGTGTGAAGAGTGTGCCGATTCGCCGGCCTTCGCGACCCTCGCGTGCAATCTCGACTGCGAGCTCAATCAACGCATTCAGGATGTCTGGATCGTATTCCGTGACCTGGCAAAGAATGCTCTCAAACATCAATGGCTCTCTGGCATCACGAGAAATCCAATTCAAGCTCGTCAATATAACACCAACCCCACTCTTCTCCTGGTTCGTTAGATCGCATGATCGGATGTTGAGTCGCGTGGAAATGCCCGGTCGCGTGCTTGTTCTTGGACGAGTCGCAACAGCCAACGTGCCCGCAGCTCAAGCACAAGCGAAGGTGCACAGATGAGTGCAGTCTGCCAATGCTTGCCTACCTTCCTTTCCTAGTGCGCCGAACGATTGGGAAATCCGCTAGATTATGCAGCCGCTTCTTTGCTGCTTGTTTCGCCAGTAAACACCGCCGTCCCCTTATGCCGCCTCAGTTACTTCGGGCTCACAACTACCGCTTTCCACCTTCTTCTTAGAGAACGACGTCAGCAACGTCTTAACAATTACATAGAGTACAGGAATGAAGAAAAGATTGAGGACGGTTGAGAACAACATGCCGCCTACGATTGCGGTGCCGACCGAGTGGCGCCCCAACTTCCCGGCGCCGGTCGCGAAATAGAGGGGCAGCACGCCAAAAAGGAACGCAAATGAGGTCATCAGAATGGGACGCAGTCGCAGCTCGGCAGCCTCGATGGCTGCATTGGTGATCGTGCGGCCACGCTCAATCAACTGTTCAGCGAATTCGACGATAAGAATCGAGTTTTTCGCGGAGAGTCCAATCAACATGACAAGGCCGATTTGCACATAAACATCGTCCACAAGCCCACGCCCGGAAATAAAGAGCAGCGCGCCCAGCACCGCCATCGGGACAGCCAGCAAAATAATGAACGGTAACACGAAGCTTTCGTACTGCGCGGAGAGCGTCAGGTACACGACGAAAAGACCGAGTGCGAAGATGATGATCGCTTTGCCGGCGGCTTCTACTTCCTCTAACGCAAGTCCGGACCAAGTGAACGACATACCCTGCAACATGTTCTGTTTCGCCAGATCTGACATCGCTTGCAAGCCCTGGCTGGAACTGTATCCGGGTCCTGCGGCGCCATCAAGTTCCGCCGAGCGAAACAGATTGAAGTGATTGATCACCTGCGGTCCGGAGGTCTCTTGCAGCGAGACTATATTTGCGAGAGGCACAAGTCCGTTACTGTCAGACCGAACGTAATACTGTCGCAAGTCGCGGGCGTTCATACGGAACGGCTGATCGGCCTGAACATAAACTCGATACGAACGATTGTTGAAATCGAAGTCGTTTATGTACTCCGAACCCATGTACACGCCGAGCGCTTGCGTGACCTGATTGATCGGCACTCCCATCGCTTTGGCTTTCTCGCGATCAATCTTGACCAGCTGCTGCGGATCATTGGCGGTAAAGCTAGTGAAAAGCCCTTGCAGATCGGACCGTTGCCGGCTGCCGGCAACGATTTTGTGAGCAACCGTGTCAATGTCTTGCAGAGTGTTGCGTCCCAAGTCTTGCAACTGGAACTGGAATCCGCCAAAACTTCCAATGCCGTTGACGGCGGGCGGCTCGAAAGCCACCACGATGGCGCCCGGAATACCGAAGAGTTTCGGCGACACGCGGGCGACAATGTCGCTCGCAGCGTGACCCTTGCTCTTGCGATCGGCTATTGGCTTAAGAGGGGCGAAGACTAGGCCATAATTCGGCGAACTGCCGCCCGACAGCGAGAATCCCGGAACCGCGAAAGTGCCGAACACATCGGGATCTGCGAGTAATACCTTCTCTGCTTGCCTCGCAATGTTGGTAGTGTACGAAAGCGATGCGCCCGGTGGCGCCTGGACGACAACGATGAAATAGTTTTGATCTTCCTGGGGAACGAATCCCGTGGGGACGTGGATGTACATGTAAGCCGTGGCCGCCAGGCCAGCCACGAACAACGCGATCATGACATAACGAAATCTCAGCACCCTGCAAATAGTCTTGCCATACGCATCGGCTATGCCGTGAATGGCTGCATCTACGCCATGTGCGAACTTCGAGTACGCGGTCGAGAGCCAACCCACGCGCGTCCAGGCGAACAACGAATATTTGTACTCTTCGCCGCGGAGCAGGAGCGCTGCCAGCGCCGGAGACAGCGTCAGCGCGTTAAACAGCGAAATTGCAATTGAAAACGCGATCGTCAGTGAGAATTGCCGGTAGAGAATTCCCGTGGTTCCCGGAAAAAAAGAAACTGGTACGAATACAGAAATCAGGACTAGCGAAGTCGCTACCACTGCACTCGATACTTCAGACATCGCGACCGAGGTTGCCGTGTGCGGGTCCGTCCTGTCGGCATCGATGTGACGTTGCGCGTTCTCGATGACTACGATTGCATCATCCACCACCAGTCCGGTTGCGAGCGTGATCCCGAAAAGCGTCAGCGAATTGATGGAGAAGCCGAATATTTTGATAAACGCGAACGTACCAATCAAGGACACCGGAATAGTGACTGCTGGAATGATCGTCGCGCGCCAGTCCAGCAGGAAAAGGAAGATAACAATGATGACAATGAGGATGGCTTCTTCCAGGGTTGTCACCACTTCCTTCACCGAGTCGCCGACCACGGTTGTGGTATCGAATGCGATCACATATTTCATCCCCGGTGGAAAGGACTTTGACAAATCGTCCAGTACCGCCTTGGCGGCCTTGTCTACATCCAGTGCGTTTGCATTCGACAGCTGTTGTACCCCGACGCCGATTGCCTCATGCCCGCTGTACATGAGATTGGTGTCGTAGCTTTCAGCGCCAATTTCGGCGCGTCCTACGTCTTTAAGCTGGACAATGCCGTTGGGGGTGTTTTTGACGATGATGCCTTCGAACTCTTTCGGTTCCGAGAGTCGTCCCACTACCCGCAAGGCTATTTGGAAGCTTTGTTTTTGGTCCGCAGGAGGTCGCCCCAACTGGCCTGCCGGAATTTCCACGTTCTGTTCCTGGAGTGCCGAAACCACGTCTGCCGCAGTGAGCTGTCGTGCGGCCAGCTTCGTTGGGTCCAGCCAGATCCGCATTGCGTACTTGCGCTCGCCAAAGATAAGAACATCGCCAACGCCGGGAATACGTTTTAGCGCGTCTTTCACATAGACATCGAGGTAATTGGAAATGTATTGGTTCGAGAGGCTGTTGTCGGGTGAGTAAAATCCGGCTGCGAAAACAAAATTAGGATTCGCCTTCGTGATCGTGACGCCGGTGTTCTTGATTTCCTGGGGGAGGCGGCCTTGCGCCGTGGCCACCCGGTTCTGCACGTCAACCGCTGCGATGTTCAGGTCGTATCCGGTGCGGAACGTCACATTGATATTGCTGGTGCCATCATTAGAACTGGTCGAGGTGATGTAGTGCATGCCCTCGACCCCATTGATCTGCTGCTCCAAAGGAGTGGTAACTGCGGACTCGACTACGTTCGCATTGGCGCCGACATAGTTGCTGGTGACTGTAACCTGGGGCGGCGCTAGATTTGGATATAAAGAGATGGGAAGGGTTGGAATCGAAACGGCCCCCGCCAAAATAATCAGCAAAGCGCAAACCGTAGCGAAAATTGGGCGCCGAATGAAAAAATCTACCAAGCGAAAATCCTCTCCGAAGCCCGGGTCATCGCACCGAGAGCTTCGCGTTAGAAGTCGAACTGGTTAGCTGCTCGGTTGTATTGGCGCGCCGTCGATGAGGAACTGCGTGCCAGAGACGATGACTTTGTCGCCTGCTTTCAGTCCCCCCGTGACCGCGTAATCGTTCCCAAGAGTGTCCCCGAGTATCACAGCGCGTTGCCTGGCAACTGTGCCCTTATCGGATGAAGCCACGACATAGACGAACGGCTGTCCTCCAATTCGCGTCACCGCGAGCACTGGTACGGTGGGGGCAGGCGCAGTGCTCCACACCACGCGGGCCTTTACTAATTGCGCGTTGCGGAATCTGTCGAGCGAGGCGTGAACCGGCGCCTTAACCAGCACGCCCTGGAGAGCGTTGTCCACTTGCTGTGAAACGAAATTGATCTTTGTCTTCTCAATCGGCTCGCCGCCGCTGGTAACGATTTGCACTGGGAGACCCATGCGGATGTCCGAAGCGCGTTCGGTTGGAATGTAGATATAGGCTTCCAATTCCACATTCTCATCTACCGTTGTCAACAGCGTTTGCTGCGAAACGTAATCACCGAGATGAACCGGGACGTCACCGACAATGCCGGCAAACGGCGCGGTCAGATTGTAATAAGCGAGCTGACGCTCCTGAGTGATGCGCGCGGCCTTTGCAGCGTCCCAATCTGCCTTTGAATTCTCAAAGGCCTGCACTGCGTAATCGTAATTCTGCTTGCTGGTTACGCCGCCCTCGTACAAGCCGCGCTGTCTTGCCACCTCTTGCTGGTTGTACTCGAAGATCGCCTTCTTTTGTAGTTCGGTGCTGCGCTGTTGGTCGACAGTGGCCTGCTGTTTTAGGGGATCAATCGTCATGAGCACTTGCCCGGCGCGCACATGATCACCCGACTTCACTAGAATTCGAATTAATGAGCCATCTACTTGCGGCTGAATACTGGCTGAGCGCCGTGATTTTACCGTGGCTACGTACTCGTCCTGCCGGGGCACTGGCGAGAGGTCAATGGTGACAACCTTTACAGGCATCGGCCCTTGGGCCGGAGGCTTTGCTTCTGTGCGAGTACAGCCGGAACTTACTAGAATCGCTAGCGCTGCGAAGGTGATTAACAAAACTGGCGTCAACTTCCTCATATCAACCGTCCTCAGCTCCACCTAATAAGATACAAAGATGATGCCTTCTTCCAGGCGGATTCAAAAACCTGGTTTAGTCTTTCGACGGCGCTTCGCCTATAAAATCTGGGAAACGATTGATTTCGCGACTAATCACGAGTTTGCCGTATCTAAGGTAGGGAGTACCCTGCCCCAAAGACAGATACATAATTGACCCCAGTTTGCTGTTCGGGGCGTGGAAATCTGCAATCATCTTCCTTTATAACCATATGCGAGTGCGATTATGCCGAAGCCAGTATTGTTGAGCGTGGACGACGATTCCGATGTGTTGCGGGCGATTGAGCGCGATTTAAGGTCGCAATACGGCGCCGAATATCGGGTGATGGGAAGCGATTCTCCCGAGAGCGCGCTCGACATTCTCAAGCAACTCAAGGTGCGGAATGACAGTGTGGCGCTGTTGCTTGCCGATCAGCGCATGCCGCGCATGGATGGAGTCCAGTTCCTGCAAGAGGCCATGCGCATATATCCCGACGCGAAGCGGGCATTGCTCACCGCGTACGCGGACACCAATGCCGCCATCAGCGCCATTAATGAGGCTGGCATCAATTATTTCTTCATGAAGCCTTGGGATCCGCCGGCTGATCGGTTGTATCCGCAGTTGGACGATTTGCTCGATGACTGGCAGGCTTCTTATCGTCCTCAATTCGAGGGTATCCGAGTATTAGGCACGCGGTGGTCGCCTCGATCGTACGAGTTGCGAGATTTCCTCGCACGCAATCATGTTCCGTACCAATGGATCGATGTTGAGTCGTCCGCCAACGACCCGGAGACTAAACGCCTACTGGAAGTTCTGGGCCCGGAAGCCTCCAGCCTTCCAGTGGTGCTCTTTCCGGATGGCACGAAGCTCCTGGAAAGCCTTCCGGCGCAGGTCGCGCAGAAGGTTGGTTTGCGCACCCGCGCGCAGACTACATTTTACGATCTGGCGATTGTCGGTGGAGGCCCGGCCGGACTAGCGGCAGCGGTGTATGGTGCGTCTGAGGGATTACACACCGTGATCATTGAGCGGGAAGCGCCGGGTGGGCAAGCGGGAATGAGTTCCCGGATTGAGAACTATCTTGGTTTTCCCACGGGCTTGAGCGGCGGTGATTTGGCACGACGCGCCGTGGTACAGGCCCGGCGTTTCGGAGTAGAAATTCTCTCGCCGCAAGAAGTTCTTAACGTACGAATGGAGGGCCCGTACCGGATCATCAAGTTGGCCGATGACAGCGAGGTCTCATGCCATGCATTGATGATTGCCAGCGGAGTTCAGTGGCGCCGCCTTGAAGCTCCTGGCATCGACAGGTTGCAAGGCGCAGGCGTGTATTACGGAGGTGGCACGACAGAGGCTTTGTCCTGCAAAGGCGAGGTGATTTACGTGGTCGGAGGGGCGAATTCCGCGGGACAAGCAGCGATGAACTTCGCTAAATATGCGGATCGCGTCGTCATGTTGGTCCGAGGCAGTTCTCTCGCCAGCACTATGTCGCAATACCTTATTGATCAGATTGAGAAGACACCCAACATTCAGTTATGGGCGCATGCCAGTGTGGCTGAAGTGCACGGCGAGTCACATCTGGACGCGATTTCGGTTCTTTGTTCTGACACAGACAAGATCGAACGCGTCCCGGCTAGTGCAATGTTCATCTTCATTGGGGCACTACCGAGGACCGATTGGCTTACAAATCTGGTGGAGCGCGACGAACGTGGATTTATCCTAACCGGACCCGATCTGATTCGTGATGGGCAGCGCCTCAAGGGATGGACGCTCGACCGGGATCCATTCTTGCTGGAGACCAACGTTCCAGGAATTTTTGCTGTCGGCGACGTGCGACATGGGTCTATCAAGCGGGTGGCGTCAGGCGTTGGTGAGGGTTCGGTGGCTGTGCAATTCATTCATCAGTACTTGAGCAAGGTGTAATGATCGAAAAATCAGAGCTACTCCGCGTACCGGTATTCGCAGATATTCCTGACGACCAGCTTGCCTGGTTTCTCAGCCAATCCCAGGAACAATTCCTCAAGGCCGGCGATACTTACATACGCCAAGGTGATCCCGCCGAGAATATGTTTGTAATTTTGGAAGGAGAATTTCAAGCGAGGGGCGAAATCAATGGCGAAACTTTTGCTTTTCCGGTCAAAGCGGGAGAGGTGACGGGTCTTCTACCTTTTTCGCGAATGAAACGCACTCCGGTGACCGGACGTGCCGTCAGCAACGGCCGTCTGTTGCGCTTTCCTTCTGCCCAGTTTCCGCAGCTGGTGCAGAAGATGCCGGAGCTGACTACCCGCCTGGTTGGCCTGATGTCTGACCGGATCCGTGAAACTACTCGCTTCGAGCAGCAGCGTGACCGGCTGGCGTCTCTGGGAAAACTTTCCGCCGGGTTGGCGCATGAGCTTAATAATCCTGCGTCAGCCGCCAAGCGCGCTGCAAGCCAGCTCCGTCAAATCCTCAAAAAAATCAAGGATGCAAGCCACGAGTTGGGAAGACGTGAACTCACTCCCACACAGAGAACAGAGATCGAAAATTTGGAAAGTTCGTTCACCCAGCGCGAAGGAAATCCGCCGGATACTCTGGCTGCGAGCGACATGGAAGAGCAGATTGATTCCTTGTTGCGCAGTCATGGGCAGACTGATCTATGGCAACTCTCAGCGGATTTGGCGCGCCGAGGGGTCACGCCCGCCGCGTTGGAATCGCTGTTCGCGAATCTGGAAGCAGCTACGGCCCGGGCAGCCCTAATAAGGATTGCTGCTTCCGTGGAAGTTGCGAACCTGCTGAATGAAATTGAGAGCAGCACATCCCGAATTTCGGATCTGGTCCTTGCCATCAAGGAATACACGTACATGGACCAGGCACCGCTTCAGAATGTTGACGTTATCAAGAGCCTGGAAAACACGCTTACGATTTTGAATCACAAACTCAAACACGGCGTGACGGTGAAACGCGACTACCAGAAGGTCCCACTTCTGGTGAATTCATTCGGCAGCGAGCTCAGCCAAGTCTGGACGAATCTGATCGACAATGCGGTGGATGCAATGGGCGGAACCGGCGAGCTTCGGGTTCGAACCTATCGTGACGATTCTTGCGTGGTGGTTGAAATCGGCGACAACGGCCCGGGTATTCCGCCTGAAGTGGAGGCGCACATCTTCGAGCCGTTTTTTACCACCAAGGCAGTCGGGCAAGGCACCGGACTCGGGTTGGATACGGTACAGCGAATTGTCAAGAAACACCGCGGCAATATTCAGGTTGATTCGCAACCCGGAGACACTCGCTTTCAAGTGTGGCTGCCGTTAGCAGAGGCAAGCACAGCGAACGCCCAATCTCATTGAGGATCCCAGGCGACAGTGTCGAACCACAGAGGGCTCATTGACGCTGCATTCACGCACCGTGCCAACTGGTATCATGGTTGGGTTGTCGCGTGAAGCGGGCGCGTAGCTCAGTTGGTAGAGCAATGCCCTTTTAAGGCATGGGTCGCAGGTTCGAGTCCTGCCGCGCTCACCACCGCTCCAGGGTCCAGCCCGGAGACATGGGTTACAGAATGTACCGGCTACATGGGTAACACTTTTGGGCCGAAGGGATTTTCTAGCGGTTCCAAAACTCTGGTCTCCAAATCGAAGTAAGCCAAATCATAATCCATAAAGCTGACCAGCCAGATGTCGTCGTGCACTTCCTTGATGCCGACGGCCTGACCGGCAAAGACCTGGCTGAAGTTAATCTTTTTGCGGCCCAGGCAGATGCGGCCGCAGCGGGTGACCACAATGGTTTTGTCGTGGAGCGGATAATCGAGGTCGGGCAGCCCGGTGTAGGCACGAGTGGAAGGCTGATAGATTTCGGCCGGACACTTCATGTCCAAGGCTTGGTGCGGACGTTGATGGTTGAAAACTTCGAGGAAGTCGTCGAAGCGGGCTTGCTGCTGCAGGAAGTTGGCCGCCGCCGGCTTGGTGGCTTCTTTCTTCAGGGTGAGATGCATGCGCTCATGGCGGCCATTCTGTTGAGGATGGCCGGGCTGGATTCGTTCAATGCCAATCCCGAGGCGCAGCCACCAGACGGCGAGTTGGCTTAGATTGAACAAAGCATGCGCGGAAGCGAAGGGAACGCCGTTGTCACTGCGGATGTTGGCAGGCAGGCCACGCTCCTGAAACAGCCGCTCAAAGACTGTGAAAGCGTAGTCTTGTCGGGTCGAAGAAAGCGCTTCACAGGTGAGGAGAAAACGGCTGGCGTGATCGGTGACAGTGAGCGGATAACAGTATTGGCGATTGCCCAGTAAGAACTCGCCTTTGTAATCGGTACACCAGAGCTCATTGGGTCGCTGGCCCAGCGATAAGGGTGTGCCGTGCGCCCGATGACGCACGCGACCGCGCCGCTCGACCAGACCATGCCGATCGAGCACGGCATGGATGGTGCTTTTGGCGGGAAGGGGAATGTCGGAGAATCTACGGAGCAAGCGCTCGCGAATTTTGCGAGCACCCCAACTGGGGTGCTCATGCTTGACGTTCAGAATGTAGTTCTCCACCTGAAAGGGAAGCTGGTTGGCGTAGCGATAGGGACGTCGGCTCCGGTCGGTGAGACCGTGAATGCCGCATTCCTGGTAGCGATCGAAGATCTTGTAGCCAGTCTTGCGGGAGATCCCGAACTCCCGGCACAGTTCCGCCATTGGCTCGCCGGCTAGCCGGCGAGCCACGAACTTAAGTCTTTCATCCATGACCGAACACTCCCTCCACGGCATCCACTTTCCTCCCTAGAAAAAGGGAGAAAGTGTAACCTATGTGTCCGGTACGATCTGTTACCTATGTGTCGGGTCGCTCACAGCTAACTCTGCTGCGCTCGAGATTTCGGCGCGCGGCTCCGTTTCTAACCTGCTGAGCAAATGAGCACCGCGAATTGTCGAACGAGGTAACCCCCTCACTTTTTTGTCACTAGACCTTCGTAGTGCGTGCTGCTGTTTTCTCCGTTGGTAAAAGACCACAACGAGTCGAATTGGAATTTGACCATTTGGCCCGTGTCCTTTGCGATCCAGGCGGAGCCTTTCATATTGAAGTCTTTGACTTGCCGGCCGGTGCCCAGCGCATTTCCAACGCCCAGAGCTTTTTTAATGTCGGCATCAATGCCCGCTAGATCGAAATTGTACCGGCCCGCATCGTATCCTCCGGAGCGCTCATCCCCGGCATACTTGACTCCGGGCTGGGCATCGCCGATGCTTCCATTGAGATATCCCATTACAATGCCGCCTCGTGCGGTGCTCCAGTCCAAGCTTCCAAACGGCGTGCCGTTGATTTTTCTGACGCTGGTGCGCGCGGGGAAGACATCGTCTCCAATTTTCGTTATTGGGCTGGAATCAGTTTGCTGCCCGATGATTCCGTCTGGCGAAACGTCGGCCTCGCACTGATACAAGAATCCGTCAGATTGGGTCTTCTTGAACGAAACGTGGAATGGTGAAGCCGGTTTCTCGATGGCGGTTTCGAGCCTATCCATTGCCCGAGCCAGGTCGGGCAATTCGCTTGCAGGAGAGCTTGTGGCCCGGGACGGCGAGGCAGAGACTGAGTCACGTTTGGCTGGCGACGAAGTGCAACCAATTAGCAGAATCTCGAATAAAGCAACGCTCGCCGACATCATGATCAGATCGCTTTTTTTCATCGTCTTCTCCTGCAACTGTGTTTCGATATTCGCGTCTGCTTATTTCTTGACCATAGCTTCCTCGTAATGAGCTTTTCCAAGCAGGCTGCCATCCTTCCCGTGCAACTCCTCATCGAGGACTAGTTTTACGGGACACCCCTGGGCCGTGACCCATACAATGCCTTTTTCGGAACCGCCCTTACCGAAAACGTCTAAAAACAGCCCCTGTTCGGTCGCGGTGGCGCGTGCTGTGTCTATCGAAAACCTGACTGTGTCGTATCCGTTTATTCCTTTGTCCGCTCCTTCGTTGATCACGGCCGGGGTGCCGTGAACGACTGCAAAGAGGCTGGACATTCGCCCGATCGCCATCAGATTTGTCGAGACTTCCTGGGGTGTGCCATGAAACGGTTGTGGCGCAGGCAAAGAATTGTTCATAAAGATGCCGTCGATGCTTTGCGGCGTAACATCTGCGCTTTCCTTCCACGGATTTGAAGATTGATCGCTAAAGCTGTAATGGAAAGATTCCGCCGGATTTCGGATGTGGTTGGACACACAATTGAGATCAATATCCGGACCAGCACCGTTGACGGCTGTTGGCGTCATTTTTTGCGAGACTCCGAGCGGCTTCGACGAAACGGAATTACATCCGACGATCGCTGTCAGCAAAATCGCAACGAGAGCATGTTTAACGGTTACGTTCTTGTAGTCCGCACAAAATGTCATGGTTTTGGCCCTTGGAATGTGATTTGCGACTGCCAGCTCCTGCTGACGCTTATTTCTTGAGCATAGCCAACTCGAAATGGAAATTGTCTATGTTGCCATTCGATTGCTTCCTCGCTTCGGACAAAATAAGTTTCACTGGGCAGCCCTCGGGTGTGGTCCATATCGTGCCTTTTTCGTAACTGCCAGAACCAAACATGGTCTCGAATGTCTGTTTGTCTGATGAGTTCGCAGCCGTCGTATCGATTGAGTACTTCGTTGTCTGATAACCATTGATTGCTTCTGTGCCAGCGCTGGTGACAGAGGAGGTGTTTTTGATGAAATCGACCCTGGCAGACATCACGGTGAAACCTGATCCGGACAAGTCGACCAGTGCGCGGCTCCAGCTTCCTTCGTCCGAGTGAGTTCCGTGATACTTGTGAGGTCCAGAGTTGTCTTGAATCGTGATGTCCATGTTTTGTGGTGTGATCTCAGCTTCCTTGTCAACGGAGTTTTGGCCGTCGTTAGATTTATAGGAGTAATGGAAGGCTTCGGGCGGGTTCTCTAGACGGTTGCCAATGCAGTTGATATCAATTTGACTGCCGGACTCTGCAGCAGGTTTTTCATCCGTGCTGGTCGATCGCGCATTTGATGTGCATCCGCATGTCAGCAGCGCCAGAACAAAAATCCTGAGCGGAGCTGGTCGCCAAAATGTTGTGCGGTAATTGGCAAAAAATATCATTTGGTTCTCCTGATCGGCGCTTCGTAGATTCGTCCTTGCGTATTTGCTCGTTTGCATTGTTCTTACTCTGCTGAATCCGAAATCTGGAACGTCCACACTGCGTCGAACATCAATCCGTCTCCCTGAGCGCGAAGGACGTCCCCGCCAGAGAAGCCCTTGGTTTTCGAAATCGGACGCAGTACCAGGCCATATTCGCCGGGCATGAGCTCCGAAGCCGGCGAAAGCTTGTATTTTCCCACCCCATTTTTTTCGGAGTGTGTGGCTGCGCGCTCTTCCAGAAAATGCGAATAGACCTGCCAGTCGGCCGCAGGGCTGGAGCGAACATCTTCTTTTGCTTGGGTCGCGCCGACGATGCGGCAAGTGTTTTGGGCTGGGGTCAGCTTCACGATGACGGGTTCGTAGTCATCCGGCTTTATTCCGGGTGCGCGAGAGAAATCGACAATAAACGTTGGCGACGCCGTCTCCAGGACATTCGTGGAAGCCGGACTCGGCACGCCCCAGACGTACGTGACAGTTGGCTTGCGGTGCGACATGATCCCCGAAAAGATGGTGCCTGCTTCCTGCACGGATGAGCCTCCGATCCCCGAGTTCATGTGCGACGCAGCGCCGTATGCTGCGGTATTGATTCCCGCCTGCATCGCCTGGGTCATGGCGGAGTCGCCAGCAAGGCTTTTCATCGATGTCGGCTTGGTTTTAGTTGTTGCCAATTGGGTTTTTTCGAGTACCAGCTCCTGCGCCACGCCAGCTTTAAGAACGGCGACCTTTGGCATACGTGACTTGGACGTTTGCGGCGTTTGCCCCATCGCACTTATATTTGCCAAAGTCGCGATGATCAGGATGCAAAGAGCAAAGTTCTTTAGGAAAAAGCAATTCATGACTATGCCTCTTCTCGGAAGCAGAAATGATTCAATTTGTTGAAACACTCAGTTGTTTATTGCTGCCGGTGAAGTGGTAATAGCCATAGGAACCGAGTAGCTGATTGACGCCATTTCCGACGGCCATTACGCGCAGCGAATCCATATTCCAGTTGTCTCCACCCATACCACCAGAGAATGTAGTCAGCAGATCAATAGCTTTGATTTGGCCGGGAACGACAGGCTTGTTCAGGGGAACGGATACTGTATTGGTGCTGTTGTCGGCCCAGCGTGCGCCATGATTGACGTTTGGCTGAAACTGGATGCTTCCATCGGCAAAGTGAATTTGGATACCCAAATTGTCATTGCCACCGCGCAGGTCATCACCACCCGTGCGGATCTCGAATGAGAGTTGTGCTACTTGTCCAGCATTGGCAACAGGTTGGTTAATGGAAACGACCAGCTGCTTATCATCGCCCGTAAAGCGCTTGAACCCTGCTGTTTGTAAGATCTTGTCCAAATTACCGCCGCCTCGGGCATGGACTGTGAGTTGCTGCATGTCCCAGTTGTCGCCGCCAGATCCGCCACCGAAGGTATCGACAAAGGTGAGGTCACGGATTTGCTGGGGCGTGATTGGCTTTGTGAGAACCACGCGTGCGCTCTCGGTGTAATTGGGTAGCCAGCGTGCGCCCAAATTGATGTTGGGATATAACTCTCCCCTCGTCCCGTCCGATAGATTCACAATGAGGTTGATATTGTCGTTTCGACCACGCAGATCGTCACTCCCGGTATGAAAGCTTAGGATCAGCTCTCGTATCATTCCGTCTGCCGGATAGGCCACGTTTGGCAAATTTGGGGGAGTTTTGGCGTGGTAGTTCTTGTCAACGAAATAAGTCCGCCAGCGTTCGCTGCCTCCCTCTTCGTAGTGGTACACCTGGTTGGAAACATCGGGAATTAGTGTCCTGACCTTTTGTGGGTAATTCGGGTCAACTACTGTAATCTTCAGATCGCTTTCAAAATTCTTTAGGTCTCCCTGATATCTGCCCATGTTGTAGCCGATCGCAACCATCCGCCTGGATTAAACCCAACTTCTGCCCACTTATCCAGATTGCTGACCAGTGAATCGACCTCGCGGTTGTAGATATAGCTCTGCAGCGTGGTGCGGTTTGCCGGCCGGTAGTCCTGGTTGGGGACAGGCATGTGCGCGAAGTAGTAGTCGAGTACGGTGTAGGACATACCTCCGCATAGACCGCCGGTTCGCACGTCAGCGACGGGAACGACATCATTCAGGAAATCATTGCTGAAGTAGAAGCCATGAATCTTAGGATTAAAATTCGTCATGCCCACTCCGGGACGAATGATGTGGATTGGGGCCGGCGCTGCAGATACCCCGGCTGAGGAAATCCCCGTCGGTCGCAGGTGCGAATTCAACGCCGATTTTGCGGCTGAATCCTCCTGCGCGCCGCCACTCACCTTCGGCGGGAACGGCTGTGGATTCAATTCCACTTTGCTTCCCGGATTCTGACGGCCACTGGCCTGCCCAAGAGTAAGCTGACGATTTCCCGAAGGTCCGCCAGGAGTCGCTTGTTGTTGCGTGGCCGACGCCGTGCCGCTGACGAGCATGCCGGCTGAAGGTGTCTGCGCCGATCCGGCGTTGCTAGAAGGCTGAGGCGTCGCGAGCATCACCTGCTGCGGTGCGCTGGAAAGCATTCCACGCTGTGTACTGGAACTTCCGGACTCAATCACCAGCCCGCCCGCGCCACTGCCAAGGGAACGGGGGGCAGAGTGCATGACGAAATTCACGTCATATGCCATGTTCTGGCAGGAACCCCAGGTCGCGGCCAGGTCCGACGCTGTTGGGTTTGTGATGCGCGGAAGCATGTTGCACTGCGCGTTAATGATCTTGATGGGGCCGAGAATCGAAATCTGTGGCACCGCCATGGGCGAGAACGTTGCCGGCTGAGTGATGGTGAGCTTAACTTGGAGATCGGGACCGACCGGAACATGGCCATATCCGTAAGTGCACACGTCGTACACGCTCACCTTGCCGCCGAATAACTGTGTTTTCACCTGTCCCAAATATTTGAAGTTGTTGCTGAGGGTTGCGAGTGGCGTGTACGCCGTCAAAGGTCCGCCTGAAGAACTGCCAACGCTTACTGTGACCGCGAGGCCGCTGCAACTGGACGCTGGAATGTGTGAGAAGGACTTTGCGTCCCAATAGACGAAGCCTTCGATTGTGCCCTCATTCTGCGGGCGGTCCGCGGGTGGCCTTTGTTGCTGTGGTGCGGGGGCCATGATCTTCGGCTGGATGGGTGGCGCTGTCCGGATCGACTGGGCTAAGGCCGTAAATCCGTAAAGTGTGATCACCAAAGAAACACAGCTGAGATTTATGCGCATTACTGTTTCACCTCGGAAACTGTTGCATGAATAACCCTGGGCGGGCCGCGGGTCAAAGGAACTGCAAATGATATGGAAGTGACTTGCTAACTCTCAGAAAGTACGTAAGTTGCCGGAACAGATGAACAGTCTTCCAAGGAATCGGAACGCAGCACAAAATCTTCGCTGACCGGGAAACGAGGGATTTCTATCGGGCTGTCTTGTTCACCGCGAGAACATCTGGAGTGGCGGCAATGGCTTTTTCCGCCTGGCGGGCGAGGAGTTCAAAGCCATGATCGCGGAAGTCCTTCGCCAAGGCCGCAAGTTTTGGCCGACCGGACCGAGAGTTCAGCTTCAGATCGAGTTCGCCTTGGGCAAGCTGAGCCTCGCATTCGATATTGTAGTAACCAAGCTTTTTAGCGGTCGCCAGTGCTGAAAGCAATTCCTGACGAGCTGCGCCTACGGAATTTGCGTTGGCGGGTTGGGAGCCTGCGAATGCCACCCGAGCATCCTGAATGGCAGCCGGCAGCCGCAATGCCGGATCTGAGCTGTTGCGAGTGAGTGCGACGGCGTGTTGGGCCGCTGCTCGCGCTTCCAATTTCCCTTGCATCAGCAACGCGCGGGCCAGGACGGTGTATGCACTAGCGGAATCCGGATCGCTCTGTTCCTTTTCAAACTGTGTGATTGCAGCCCGCAGCAGAGGCTCGGCTTGTTCAGCGTGACCTTCTTCCAGATCGAGCTGGGCAATTTCCACCTGGCTCTCTTCAACTAAATCCACTCCCCCCATTTTCTGGCGCATTACCAGTGTGTCCTGAAATTGTTGACGGGCGCTCTGCAAATCTCCTTCGTTTTTGAGTGCTTCCCCCATAACAATCATGGCGCCCGTAAGGTACTGATAGGCGCCCTGCGATGGACGTAACGCGTCAATTGCTTGCTGTGCCAGTGCCTTGGCTTCTTTGATTTTTCCCTGCGCTAACTTCAGATCGGCGAGGCGATAGAGCGCGTATCCAGGCTCGCCATGATCAATGGTTGCAACGAACTCCAAGTTTTGCCGGTAGATTTTGTCTGCTCCGGGTAAATTACCTTTCAAATAAAGGACATCGGCGATATTTGATTGGGCGGTCGCAGTGTTGGGCTTGTCGCCCGCCTGCTCAAAGTGGAACTTGGCCTGGCGATAGAGCTGCTCAGAGCGATCGAGTTTACCTTCGTTAGCGAGATCCACAGCCATGTTGTTCTGTATGGCCCCTGTTTTTTGGTGCTCACCGGTCCCTTCCAAAATATTTAGCGCTCGCTGGTAAGTTGCAATCGCTCGCTCGAGGTGCCCTTGAGATCCAATGTTGTCAGCAAGCAGGCGGACGGAGTCGGCTGCTCCCGCGCGATTTCCTGCCGCGACGTAGATTTCGTATGCCTCCTCGCAAGCCGGCATGGCTTGCTCCGGGTGATCGCTGTACTCCAAGAGCATGCATTCTTCTTTGCGCGCCTGCGCGAATAGCAACTTCTTGCCCTGAGTGGTGGCCTTGGTTATCGCGCTTCTGATAAGAACAAGAGAGGTGGGCAAGTTATTTTTTATCGCCCGCGATTCAGTCAGATCAATGCGCGGGTCAGCAGACGAGGGCAAAGGCAAGTTCCGGAGGCGATGCAGAGTTTCCAATGCCTGGCTACCGTGCCCTGCTAGGTTTTGGGCCATTGCAAGGTGCAAGCCGTAATCCAGATCATCGGGAAACAATTCGAATAATGCGTGATAAATGGACTCAGCTTGTTCCTGATTGCCGAGACTCTCGTAGTATTCACCTTCCACCAGCATGCGTTCGGCTCTGGGCAAATCAGCCGAAAGATCCAAGGCCTTTTTTGCTTCGTCTCGCCGCTTTTGTCCATAGCCCAGTTGAGACCAGGCTTCCGCCAGCATGGCGTGGCCGACCGGAAACTTTGGCTCTATCTGGACCGCCTGTTGCAGCAAGTCCTTGGCTCCGAGCGGATCGAATTGGCGCAGCCTCGCTACGCCCAGTGCATAAAATCTTGCTGCTTCCCGGTCGCGTGGCAACGAGGCGAGAACGCCCGCCTCGTCTGGATCCTGCGGGCGCGGCACCCCGATGCGATCGCGAAGTTTTCCCCCGACGCGCGATACCATCTGAAATAACTCTTGGGTGCTGCCGATCTCCGCAACTTCGGTCAGGATTTCACCAGTCTTGGCGTCTTGGAGGCGAACGTCCAAACGAACCTGACCGCGTTCGGGTTTGCCAAGCGTGGTATATGAGCCCAACACCAAGAGATCACCGCTTAAAGCTGAGCCAATCCGTGCGGTGCTGCCTTGATCAAGCGTATCGGTTTGCGACCAAGGCGATGATATCCGCAGATTTGCAACATCTTCTCCAGAAATGAGCCGGAGCTTTTCGCCACTCGCCAACTCTGTGCTCAACATTTCTGAAAGGGCAGTAGCGAGCCACGCGTCTTCACCTTGGACGGACAGGCCGTGGAAGCCGAGAACCGCCACGGATTTACGCATTTGGACAGGAGGTGTCGTTTGCGACAAAGAGCTTGCCGGTTGCGATTGCGAGACCCGGCCATGCGAAACGTACCATCCGCCGGCGGCCACAATTAGAAGGCCGAGGGCGTACGCGCTGTACATAACAAGAGGACGAGCAGGCGGGTAAGGTCGAACAGCCGGCAATCCGGTGTTCGCGATTCCTGACCGCTGAGAGATGGATTCCGCAACAGGCGTGCCAGTAATCGCGGAGGCGACAACGGGCGTCGCCGTAGCCTCAGTTTTTCGATCCTGGATCGCAACCGGCGCAATAAATCGGTAACCGCGACGGGGAACGGTTTCAACAAAACGTGGGTTATCCGGATCATCGCCGATGGCGGCGCGCAACTTCTTGAGAATGACGTTCAGGCTTCCGTCGAAGTCAACATAAGTACCTTCCGGCCATAATTTCTGACGCAGGACTTCGCGCGAAACAGTGTCTCCTGGACTCTGCAGCAGCAAGATTAGGACACGAAATGGCTGGTCCTGAATTTTGACGCGTATCCCATTTCGGGTGAGCGTGCTGCGCACTGGATCTGCCTCAAAGAGGCCAAATCGAAAAATGGTAGTGGTCGCGACTGCAGGTTCCATTGCGGGATGAGGACGAATGTGGCTGGAATAATAACACGGTTATTTCTGCGCGTCAGTAACTCTCGTAAAGCCCGCAAATAGAACGTGTTATCAAGTCAGACGCGAATAATCATCAGTTCCTTTGACCGTTCGCTTGTAATGAGCGAATCTGCTGGCGAAGGCTGTTGGATCTCCCCTGGAATTCATGAGCCTCACGTGGACATTGGAACCAAACGCAACGGAAGGGCAAGCAAGGAGCGATGACCAGCAAGGTGCTCTATCTATTGATTGCTGCTTCGCTCGGGCACTTCTTGCCGAACTGTGTTGGAGAGACTCTTGTGAGTGAGAGGTTGATGGCTCTGGACAATTCGCCAGCGCGACCCTCAGAACTGGTTTCGCCGACCCATCCACTCCGCCCGTTGCCCGCAGAACAGTACGTCAAACTCCGTACGCAGGCGCTGGCTACAGCAAAGACCAGGCTAGGGCCGAAGGTCAAGAATCCGCATGTCTCGGATTACGGGATTGATCCGGCAGTTCTGAGTGTCTTACTTGAACAACGTTCGTATTTGCAAGTTCACCGTGCGGCGCCCATTTTGATGACAAAAAACCTCGGCTCAGAGAACCCAGAGAACTCCTCTCGTCCGTCGAAAAGGCCGAACACGGCAGCGAGGCCGAATCTGTTTCAGATGGCGAAAACGGCGACAGACCAGAACGCCGAGGTTTGTAATTCACCCCTCATTCGCCGCGTGAATGGCCGGAGCGCGGGCGCGATCTTTACCCCGCAATTTCCAGACAATCATTACGTGATTGAAGGTTGCTCTTTTGGATCTCTGGCGGGAAAGGTGCAACTCGAGCCGGACATGAACCGACTGCCCCTCAGAGTGCGCGTTCAACCAATTGCCTTGCAACTCGACTCACCCGCATCCTGGTCTGAGAACGAAATCGATGTTCACCTCGACACGCACTTGTCGGGAGTTCCGGATTCGGCGATCTCTTTGGTGATTTATTCCGCAGACGGACGGCAGCTGGAACTCTCGGGTTGTTTATTTCTGGCCGCGCGTGGCGAACCCAGGCTTCTGACGACCGTTCCAGCTTCATGGATCAAGTTGCAAGCGAGCATCTCGTCGGCTCACCCGATAGGTCAACTGGAATATGTTTCGCCTCCGACTCGAGGTGACGGCGTTCCGCACGAGGCTGCGGGTACATCGGCTCTGGTGGTCCGTTCAGATCCTGAGCAGTTCAGCGGCGGCACGGATTCCTTCGACTTTTCGCGCCTGAAACCCGGATGGACGGTGGAAAGCATTCAACTGCAGAACTACAGCGTGTCGTGTCCAGGCGATATCACCAGTGCGCGATCTGTCGGAAATTGGAAGACCATCTGGGCCGATCGCGGATTCACGGTAACGTGGGCAAGCAATACATGCACGTCGTATATGCCGCCTGTTTCGAGTTTCGCGCTGAGCTCGTCCGAGTATGCAATCAAGGTGTGGGTAATTGGCCCAGCAGGAACGCAGCCGCAATTCTGACGCGCAAGATATCAGTTCGATTTCGAAAGTAAGCAAGACAAATTCAAAAGATGGGGAGATTAAAAATGCGAAGAATCCTTGTTGGATTGACACTGTTATCCGCGATCTCAATTTGGGCCGCGGACAAGATTCAACCGCTCAATGTAAAAGCCGGTCTATGGGAAAGCACGACGACCGTAACAACTAGCGGCGAGATGCCCATTCCAGCGGGGATGCTGGCCAGATTAAGCCCGGATCAACGCGCAAAACTTGAAGCAAGAATGAAGGCCAATTCGGCTGGACACAGTACGACAACTACGCACAAGAGCTGCGAGACTACAGAGAAACTGAAGGAATCGCCTTTTAACAATGAGAAGCAATGCTCCGAAACGGTGCTCACTTCAACAAGTAACAGGACGGAAGTAAAAGTCACGTGTGACTATGGCGAGGTGAAGGGGACCGGAACCATCAAGATTGAGGCGCTCACCCCGGAGAGTGTGAAAGGTTCGGGCGAAATAACTGCAACTGGTGGCGGACGTACAATGAATTCATCCACATCATTTAGTAGCAAATGGCTGGGCGCGAGTTGCGGAAATGTGGAGTAAGGCAAGACCCAGTCACTTTGCGAATGGCGAGCCTGTGGTAGCGGCGTACCGTTCGCATGCCGTTTAGCTGACCACATCTTTGATCAGCCTGAGTTCGTCACGAATCAACCGTGGCAGCAGGAACTCGGCACGAATCTTGGCTTGGCCGGCGTGTCCGAAACTTTCGGCGTCGTCGCGGTGCTCGAGTAAATGCAGAGTCTTTGCTGCGCAGTCCTCGACACTCTCGACCAGGTAATGTTCGTACCCGGCGGGAAACTGCATAGGTATTCCGCCGGCGTGGCCGGCAACCACGGGCCTCGCTTTCCAGAAGGCTTCGGCAACTACAAGCCCGAAGCCTTCCCGGATAGACTTTTGGAGCACCACGTCGGCTGTACGCTGGAATGCATTGACCTCCATGCTGCCCACACCAGTGAGATTTGTGAACACGTGAAGATCGGGATCGTCAACAGCTTCGGCGTTTATCTGGTCCAGAATTCCCCAAGCCTCGGGATCGTCTCCGGCCATTGCGCCAAGCATCGCGAGCTGAACTTCTGGCCGCGTCTTCTTCACAAGACGATAAGCTTCGATGACGCCGAGCGGGTCCTTCCAGGGATCGAAACGCGCCACTTGCAATAGCAGCGGCCGGTGTAAGTCCACTCCCATTTCGCCAATCGCACGGTGACAAACGTCGGTAGGCAGGTCCATATTTTTGGTTGCGGCGGGATCAATGGCTGGAGGAATGAAGACAATTCTCCGCAGATCGAGGTCGCCCGGTTGGAAGGCTTTCATTGTGAAAACGGCAGCGTCATATTCCTGCACGTACGTCCGCAAGAATTCCCAGACCTCGGAATTCGGGTTGGAACTGTCGATGTGGCAGCGCCAAATCCATTTTCGAGTAGAGGAGTTTTTGAAATGGCGAATGGCCACCGGTTGCGGGTCGTGAACGATAAAAACATCGTAGTCGTCTGGTAACATCTCGGCACTTTGCCGATTGCGCTCGAGATATGCCTGCTCTGTCGCCTCAGTTAGGTGCAGTATTCCACCCTGCAGCGCGTTGTGAAAACTCTTAGTAATGGTAAAAAAATCCTTGTCTCCATAAATCAAACGCCACTCGGCCTGAATTTCGAGAGCAAGATGGACAGGGATGATTCGACTCAACAGTTCCGCCACTCCGCCTCCGGCAGCTGTGGCATTTACATTGCAGACCCTGAGGCCATGAAGGTCTTTGCTGAGTTGTCGAATCTCTTCGGTAAGCGCCTCTCCGGCCCAGGACTGGTAATTGTCCAGGTTCACGGATTCTGAACTTAAGTGGCGTCCAACCGCTATCTTCGGCAACGGATGCAATGTGCTGACAGACATGGGCGGGTCTCCTTTTCCACTCCTCACAACCGAAGCTTGGATGAAAGGAGCCGAGTTGACGTTGTGAGATAGGGGATTCGACCACCCTCGTCAAGACAATCGTTCGACAAACCGTGCAGCCCTGATGTGACTGACATTGGCCTGAGGTTGATGTAACTTGGAAACAACACCTATGGCAACTGTTTTCGTTGTGGGCGCGGGACCCGCTGGCATGTTTGCGTCCCAGAAATTGGCATTGGCGGGGCACGAGGTAATGATTTTTAATCGCGACGTCAAGCCCGGCGGCTTGGCGGAGTACGGTATCTATCCTGTCAAAGACAAAATGAAGGTTGGGCTGCGAAAGCAGTTTGCGAAGGTGCTGAGCTTGCCGAGCGTTCATTATTTCGGCCATGTGCCGGTGGGCGCGAATTCGCCGATCTCGATTGAAACTCTTCGCGAGTTCAAACCCGCTGCGATGGTGTTTGCGGTCGGCGCGCAGGGCACAAAGAAATTAGGCTTGCCAGGTGAAGAAGCCACCGGAGTGTATTGCGCCAAGGATTTTGTTTATTACTACAACCAACTTCCGCCGTTTGCCAGCCAGGATTTTTCAACCGGGAAGCGCGTAGCCATCATTGGAATGGGCAACGTAATGGTTGATATCGCGCGTTGGTTACTGCTGGATGATCCCGGTCACAAAGTTGAGGAAGTAATTGTAGTGGCGCGGCGTGGACCGCTGGAAGCGAAGTTTGATGATAAGGAATTCGCTCATATCCACATGTATCTTGATCGGCAGGCGTTTCAACAAGAACTGCTCAGAGTGAAGGACCGAATGACAGCAGTCGGTCAGGATATTGCGAGAGTTCCCCAAGAGACATTCGTGTGCCTGTCCAAATATCCAGAGCAAGAGAGCATTCGTCCGCGCTTGACGTTTCGGTTCATGAACTCACCAGTTGCGATCACGCCCGGCCCAGATGGCCGGATTGCGCGCCTGACTGTCGCTGAAAATATTCTTGTCGACCGAAATGGAAGCATTGGCGCTAAAGTAACCGACCAGACAAGCGAGCTCGACGTGGACACGATGATTTTTGCAATCGGCGACATGCACGACCCATCCGTGGGTCTGCCGTGTGGGCAAGAAGGGTACGTAACCAATCCTGAGGCCCATCCCAAGGCAAGCTATGAGGTCTTCGATCCTAACTTCGGAAGAGTTTCCGCAGGGGTATTTGTGGTTGGCTGGGCGCGCAAACCAAGCGAAGGACTGGTGGGAATTGCGCGGCACGATGGGGAGGTTGGAGCCGCTCATGTAGCTGAGTACTTGAGCCACGCGCAGGTACCGCAATCAGTCGCTGCCGAAGAGATCGCACGAGCGCTGGATGCGAAAAGTGTGCGGTTTGTTTCGAAATCTGACTTATCACTACTCGCGAGGGCGGAGGAGCGGGAAGCCCAATCGCGGGGAGTTCCTTACTTTAAATTTTCTGATGATGAAGTCATGCTGTCAGCGATAGAACAAGAAAAAGCGGGATCTCCACCGGAAGTCGCCGAAAAATCTCCCGATAATCTTGCAGCGCGATATCAGGACATGGCTTCGGAGTCCTAGCGCGAACGAAAAGCGTCCGAATGGAGCGAAGGGCTAATTGGCGACGCATCCTCGCAGAAGTGAACTTCAGTTCCTCAAAGTCTTCCCGGTCTTCAATGTGTACTGAATCCGTTCTTGTGTCTTGCGTTCGCCGCAGAGCGACTTGAAGGCCTCACGCTCCAGATCGAGCAGGTATTGCTCACTGATCGGCGTACCCGGAGTGATATTTCCCCCGCAAAGAACTTCCGCGATCTTGTGTCCGAGCTTCACTTCGTAATCCGTGATGTACTCGCCCTGGCGCATGAGGTGTATGCCGAGTCTGAGCGTGGCAAGGATGCTTTCGCCGGGTGCAGGAATATTGTTGCGCGGCAACGGCGGTTGGTAGCCCTGGCGTAACAATTCGAGCGCCCGAGTTTTGGCGTCGGCAAGTACTCGCTCGCGATTCATCGTGATGCCGTCAGAATCAGAAAGGAATCCAAATTTTCGAGCTTCGTGCGCGGACGTCGCGACCTTGGCAGTTGCAATTGTCTCGAATGTCTTCTTCATCGCTTCCAGCATCTCTACTGATTCTGCGATTCCCGAGGACGAACTTCGGGAGCCTTGTCTGAGTGCGCTGGCGTTATCCACAGTTCGAAGCAGCATTTCTTTGCAGCCACCGCCTCCAGGGAGCAGGCCGACCCCAACCTCTACAAGACCTATGTAGAGTTCGGCATGGGGCTGTAGCGCGGGCGCATGCAAGGTGATTTCGGCGCCGCCGCCCAACGTCATGCCGAATGGGGCTACCACCACGGGCTTAGGCGAAAACTTGATCGCCTGCGTCATGCCCTGGAATTGCCGGACCATTAAATCAACATCATCCCATTCCTCCTCTTGGGCCGACATGAGGAGCAACATCAGGTTCGCGCCGACAGAGAAATTTGCGGCGTCGTTGGTAATGACGAAGGCGTCAAAGGCGTCGCCAGGGCCGTTCGGCTTCAGGGTTTGAGTGATGAGAGAAATTATGTCCCCGCCCAGCGCATTCATCTTGGAATGAAACTCGATGCAGCCAACACCATCTCTCAAATCAACTAGCGAGGCGCCGGAGTTTTTCTTAACAACGCGGTAAGATTTCTTTGCAACTACGACGGACCAGACTCCGGTGGACACCTCAACGGGCGCATACTGATCGCGGCCGACTTGCCAGAAAGCGCGACCGGATGACGTTTTGGGATCGTCCATGTACCAGGAACTATGGTTTGAAGCCAGCAACCGTTCAACATTCGGCGCGATGGGTGTTCCCTCGGATTTCATGCGAGCAACCGTTGCCTCGACTCCGGCCGCATCCCAAAGCTCAAAGGGACCAAGCTCCCAGTTGAAGCCGAGTCGCATGGCGCGATCGATCTCGACGATAGAATCTGCAATCTCCGGGACTCGATTCGCCGAGTAGTTCCAAAGATCGCAGAGCGCGGACCAAAGAAACGCACCGGCTTTGTCGCCCTTTTGCGTTTCTCGATCGAGCCCAAGCAGCATTCGCAGGCGCGTGCCGATGTCTTCTGCGTTTTTTGCCATCTCCAGCGCGGCGAACTTTGGCTTCTGTTGAGGGCGATATTCGAGAGTCTTCCAATCCAAAGCGAGACGTTCGGGTTCTGGGTTCGCAGGCGAGGGCGCGCGCGCTACACTTTTCTTGTAAAATCCGCCTTTGGTTTTGTCGCCCAGCCATTTGCGATCGAGCATCTGCCTAAAGAAGTCGGGTAGTGCCGCGCGAGCTGCCTGGTTGCCACCGAGGTTTGCCATGTTGCTCACTACGTGGCCGAGGATGTCGAGGCCCACGAGATCAATGGTGCGAAATGTCGCCGATCTCGGCCAGCCCACGACGGAGCCAGTAAGCGCATCCACTTCCTCAATCGTGAGATCCATCTCCTGCATCAGACGCATAACATTGAGGACCGAAAATGTGCCGATTCGGTTGGCGATGAAATTGGGAGTGTCCTTGGCAACAACCACGCCCTTGCCAAGGCGCATGTCGGCAAAGCGCGAAACCGACTCAAGCAAAACCCGGTCGGTCTCTGGCGTGGGGATAAGCTCCAGAAGCCGCATGTAGCGTGGAGGATTGAAGAAGTGGGTGCCGAACCAGCAGCGGCGAAAATCATCTGAAAAGCCTTCCGCGATTTTGGCGATCGGCAGGCCGCTGGTATTGGTGGTGATGATGGTCCCTGGGCGGCGCACGGCGTCAACTTTCTTTAGCAGGTCGCGCTTGATCTCTAGGTTTTCGACTACGGCTTCGATAATCCAGTCCACCTCGGAGAGCTTCTTCAAGTCGTCTTCAAAATTTCCGATCGTGATCAGGTTCGCTAATGCCGGCTCGAAGAACGCCGCCGGTTTCGATTTCACTGCCGCGTCAAGTCCCGCAGCGGCGATTTTGTTGCGCGTGGAAGAGTCCGCTCCGGGCGGAACGATATCTAGCAAGTAAGCGGGAATGCCTGCATTCGCAAAATGGGCCGCAATGCGCGCGCCCATGGTCCCGGCACCGAGAATCGCGACCTTGTGAATGCGGTTCATTTGCGGAGGTCTTCAAAACCCCGTCAGGTTCATAATAGTAATTGGTTGGAGGCTGCAATGCGTGATGTAGTCCTGGTCTCTTCAGTTCGCACGCCTGTGGGTCGGGCGTTCAAGGGCATGCTGCGGGCAACTCGTCCGGATGAACTTGCTGCGATTGCGATCAATGGCGCGCTTGATCGTGTGCCACAGCTTGATCCAAAAGAAATCGAAGATGTGATTCTGGGCTGCGCCATGCCTGAGGCGGAGCAAGGCATGAACGTTGCTCGCATCGCCGCGTTACGAGCGGGGCTGCCGGTGGAAACGGCGGCGTTGACCATTAATCGTTTCTGCTCTTCAGGATTGCAGTCCATCGCCATGGCGGCGGAACGGATCGCGGTGGGTGGCGCGGAGGTGATCGTCGCAGGCGGCACTGAGTCCATGTCTCTCATACCCATGGGCGGACACAAGATTTCACCGAATCCCTGGCTGGTGGAACATTATCCGGATTCGTATCTCTCGATGGGATTGACTGCGGAGCGCGTCGCGCAGAGGTTCGGCATTTCGCGCGAGGCGGCAGATGAATTTTCCTTGCACAGCCACAAGAAGGCGCTTGCTGCAATTCAGACTGGAAAATTCGAGGATGAGACCGTGCCGGTGCCAGTGAGCTTTGTCACGCCGAATGGCTCGAAGCCCAAGAAGCAAGAACAAATCTTCAAGACCGACGAAGGTCCGCGCAGCGATACGTCGCTTGAGGCACTGCTCTCGCTAAAACCGGCGTTTCATGCGAACGGCACCGTGACAGCAGGGAATTCGTCGCAAATGTCCGATGGCGCGGCGGCTGCGATCGTGATGTCAGCGGAACGAGCGAAGCAACTCGGGATTAAACCGCTGGCTCGATATGTGTCGTTTGCAACAGCTGGATACAAGCCTGAAGAAATGGGGCTAGGACCGGTATTTGCAATTCCGAAGGCCTTGAAGCTGGCTGGACTAAAACTCTCGGACATCGACGTGATCGAATTGAACGAAGCATTTGCGGCGCAGTCGCTTGCTGTGATCAAGGAAGCTGGGCTTGATCCGGAGCGTGTGAATCCGAATGGCGGCGCAATCGCGCTGGGACATCCGCTCGGATGCACCGGAGCCAAACTGACCGCCAGTGTCATCCGTGAATTGAAACGGCGCAACGGGCGCTACGGAATGGTAACGATGTGCGTGGGCGGAGGCATGGGCGCGGCGGGTATTTTCGAGAACCTGAACTAGAATTCGTTTGGCGGACGATATCCAAGAAAACTGCATTTGCATAGGAAACTCCCCCTGCCGCCGGGGAGACAACAGGGGGCTGATTCCGGTGGAGAGGTCTCAACTTCCTGCCGGCATCAACCTTTATTACGTTTTCTGAGTGCGTTCGGTTCCCGGGGAAGCAGGAACCTCTGAGGATTAGGCCACAGTTGGGATGGCAGCTAAAGACTACTCAGATTCCAGCTCCAGACTTGTTTTCGGGATACTCATAAACTCCGCGCCCGCTCTTCTTTCCCAGTCGTCCGCCCTTGACATACTGCACCAGAAGCGGCGCAGGACGATACTTCTCACCTAGCGTTTTGTGGAGGTATTCCAGAATGTGCATGCGAGTATCGAGCCCAACCAGATCCACCAGCTCAAACGGGCCCATGGGATGATTCAGGCCAAGCTTGAGTGCCTTATCAATGTCCGCTGCTGACGCGATTCCCTCTTGCAGCATGTAAAAGGCTTCATTACCGATCATCGCATTGATGCGACTGGTGATGAACCCGGGCGATTCCTTGATGACCACCGTCTCCTTTCCCATTCGCCGCCCCACTTCGGCAGCGGCCGCGATAGTCTCGTCATTGGTTTCGAGTGCCCGCACAATTTCCAGCAGCTTCATCTTGTGCACGGGATTGAAGAAATGCATGCCCAAGCACTTCTTCGGACGGTATGTGACGCTGGCAATTTCGGTAACGCTCAAGGACGAAGTGTTCGAAGCCAGAATGGTTCCTGGACGGCAGATTTTGTCGAGCAGCGTGAAGATCTCGATCTTCGATTCCATCTCTTCGGGGACGGCTTCGATCACCAGATCAGCTTCGCGCGCGGCCTCCTCTACGCTGCCAGCGTATTCCAACCTTCCAAACGCAGCATGGGCATCGTCAGCAGAAACCTTCTTGAGCTCCACTGCTTTGTCGAGATTGGCACGAATTTCGCCTTCGGCTTTCCGCAAGGCGGCGGGCAACAAATCTTCAAGCACGGTGCGATAGCCGCCCAGCGCAGCTACATGCGCGATGCCACGCCCCATAATGCCGGCGCCAATCACGGCAATGGTCTTGATGTCGGCCACGACTAGCGCTTTCCAACTTCCTCAAGTAATTCGTGAATGCGCGTATCCGCGCCCTGCAAATTCTCGACCAGGCGCTTTCGCTCTTCAGTATCTATGCCATGCAATGACGCCTGAATACGGCGCAAGGTGGTATTGATGTCGTCCACGTAGTTGATGAGGCGGATGAGTTCTCCAGTAGCAGCCATAATAAATTGTTCTCCTGATTGCCAGTTGGCCAGAAATGAACGGAAACGGCAAGTTCCTTATTTTCAACTTCCGCGCCGGTTAAGTAAAGGCACGATAAACCATGTCAATCACCTCCATAGATTCTTTTACTTATCCTTTAACCGCCGCCATAATCTAATAAGCACATGAATGACACCACTCGCAAAGAGTTCATTTTCGCAAGCGACTTCGACCAGACACTGACCTTCAACGACTCGGGCTACGTGCTCGCCGAGCTGGTCGGAATTCCAACGGCTGAATTCGAGCGCAAAGCCACGGGCATGGCACGGCTGAACCTGGTGCAGCAAGGGGGAGAGCTTGCGTATTTGCTGTTGCACGATCCTGAGTTCAAATCGCGCGTGCGCAAAGAGCATCTATACGAGGTCGGTAAGCGCATTCGCCTGAAAGAAAACATCGCGCTGCTTTATCAGATACTCGAAAGCGGCATCCCTGGTTATCACTTCGACTTTTACGTTTTGTCTGCTGCGCCCGTTGAAGTAATTCAGTCGGCACTCGAAGGCATTGTTCCCAATGACCACATTTTCGGTACCGAGTTTCTTTACAAAGACAACGGCGAGATCGAGACGATCACTCGTGCAACCGCAGGCTATGGCAAGGTATTCGTCCTCGATCAACTGCAAACCCGCGCGCAGATCGGCCCCGACCACATTGTTTACGTCGGCGACGGCAGTTCTGACGTGCACGTCATGCTACATACGAACGTCCGAGATGGATACACGATCGCGGTCTCCGAAGCCAAGCACGTATCACAGGTCGCCAAGCGAACTGTTCTTAGCACCAGCGCGCTGGCCGTGCTAGCGCCAATTCTCGAGGACATCGCCGGATGGGAGCGCCTGCGCATTCGTGAGTTCTTCGAATCTTACGGAGTGATGATCCAGGAATGGGACCGGGTAAGGACGGATTGGCTCACGCTGAGGGCGGTAACGCCAGAGTCTGAAGCAGCCGCGGCGAAGTGACTCGCGATTAACTGAATTTACAAATGTGGGGACAGCCGCCCTCGGCTGTCCGGGCAGCGCAGCTGGAGCGCGTTTGTTTCTTACTACCTTTGAAGGATGTCGAGCGTCGCTCGACCGGACAGCCGAGGGCGGCTGTCCCCACTTGATCCGGGTAGCTGAATCCCGAAGCACAGACAGCTCATCTACCTGCCATGTTGGAACAATTCCTTTCAAGCCCAATTGCAAACGAGGCCATTCTTCAACCAGCAGCCCCGCTAGACGAAGCAAAGATCCTCGACGCCTACTCCCGTGCCGTCGTCTCTGCGGCGGAAAAGGTGAGCCCTTCAGTCGCAAAGATCGAAGTCACCCAGACGAGCCGCGCCAAGAATGGCGATGCACAAGAGCGGCGCGGTGGCGGATCTGGATTCGTGTTCACGCCTGATGGCCTGGTGCTCACCAATAGTCACGTCGTTCACGATGCCTCTCGCATTCAGGTATCGCTTCCGGATGGGCGGCAATTGCCTGCGCACCTGATCGGGGACGATCCGGCAACGGACCTTGCCGTGATACGCATTGATGCACCGAATCTTGTTGCGGTCGAGCTTGGCGACTCCCAAAGGCTGCGCGTTGGGCAGCTTGCGATTGCCATTGGCAATCCGTATGGGTTTCAGTACACGGTCACTGCAGGCGTAGTCAGTGCGCTGGGACGATCGCTACGCTCGTACTCTGGGCGCATGATTGACGATGTCATTCAGACCGATGCATCCCTGAATCCAGGAAATTCCGGCGGGCCGCTGGTCTCATCCGATGGCCAGGTCATTGGAGTTAACACCGCGACCATTATGGGCGCGCAGGGGCTTTGCTTCGCGATCGGCATCAACACGGCAAAGTTCGTAGCCAGCCGACTACTGCAGCAAGGCCGCATTCGGCGCGCTTACATCGGGGTCGAAGCGCAAACTGTGCCGCTGCACCGCCGCATCGTCCGCTTCTACGATCTTCCAAGGGAAACCGGCGTAATGGTCATAGGTGTCGAAGCCGGCAGTCCGGCGCAGAAAGCTGACCTGCGCGAAGGCGACGTGATCATCGCATTAGGAGATCAACCGGTCGCGGGAGTTGACGATTTGCACCGCTTGCTGACGGATACACAAGTTGGAGCGAGCAATTCAATCACAGTCCTCCGCCGAACCGAAAAACTACAACTGGAAATCATCCCTCGGGAATCTAGAGAGTAGCTCTCTCTCGTACCTGTCATCTCGAGCGAAGCGGCGCAGGTCGCGCCGCGCAGTGGAGAGACCTTCCCCTGGTCGGCCTAAATGTGCTCACGGTGAAAACGCAAGGTCTCTCGACTACGCGTGCGTTTCGCTTCACTCACCTCACGCTTCGCTCGAGATGACAGATTTTGGATAAACTTAGAGCCCAGCACCCGAACCTTGCTTCATTGCAACTCCCTTTCCCCTATGTTAGTTTCTGAAACGGAAGGGATTACCTTGCAGGCGACAGTTCCTGCCGGACTGGACCGTAAAGAGGCCGAAGTTTACCTGCGGCTCGATCCAGCGCGGCTCCCAAAACACATTGCCATCATTATGGACGGCAACGGCCGCTGGGCGCGCAAGCGTCATCTGCCACGTGTCGCCGGCCATCGCGCCGGCGTGACCTCCGTACGCTACGTCGTGGAGTGCGCTTCGCGCATCGGCATCCCATCGCTCACGCTATATGCATTCTCCGAGGAAAACTGGAAGCGTCGTCCCAAGACCGAAGTGGATTTCCTGATGAAGTTGCTGTCGCGTTATCTGCGGCAGGAAGTCCCCACGCTGCACAAGAACAATGTCCGCCTGCAGTACATTGGACGCCTGCATGAGCTCCCCGCTTTTGTGCAAGAAAAGATGGAATGGGCGCGCCAGGAGACTTCGCGCAACACCGGCATGGTGCTAACTCTTGCTTTGAATTACAGCGCCCGTTCGGAACTTGTTGATGCATTTCACTCTGTAATTCGAGCGGCAGCCAACAACGGCGGCATTGAACACCTTCAGATTGATGAGGAAACCATCTCCCGCCATCTCTACACGGGACACCTACCCGATCCCGACCTCGTGATTCGCACCAGTGGCGAGATGCGCCTGAGCAATTTCCTGCTCTGGCAACTTGCTTATGCGGAAATCTACGTCACGCCTACGCTATGGCCTGAATTCCGTGGCGTTCATTTGCTTGAAGGCATCGCCGAATACCAGACGCGCGAACGCCGTTACGGCGGCTTGAACGAAGCTCAATCCGCGCGCGGGCTGCGGAGCTGATTCCGATTGGAACTGGTCAAGCGAGTACTCACCGCTGTGGTACTCATCCCACTCGTTTTATTGTTGGTCCTGCGCGCGCCCGTGCAGGTCCTGGTGTTCGTGGCAGGAGTTGTGGCACTCCTTGCCATTCACGAACTGCTGGATCTATCGGAGGCATTTGGAAGCCAGCCTCTGCGCATACCTACTTACATCTATTGCGGCCTGTTCTTTTTCCTGATTGCGATTCATCCCGGGACGGCGGATCTCTCGACCAGCAGCCTTACTTATTACGCATTGTCGTTTGCAGTCCTGGCGCCATTTGTTTTTTTGGCATTGGCGATGAATCGGAACGAACTGGCGTCTGCTTTCCCTGCGGCAAGAGTTTCGGTTTTTGCCTTTGCATATATCACGCTTCCACTGGCGCTTCTGGTGCAGCTACGAGAGCAATGGCGTGGAAGTTTTCTTCTTCTTTACCTACTGCTGCTGGTCTGGGCAGGAGACATTTTTGCCTACTTCATTGGCAAGCCCTTCGGCAGGCACCGCATGTCGCCTCGCGTCAGTCCCAACAAGACGTGGGAAGGCGCCGCAGCTTCGGTCCTTGCGAGCATTGCGGTCGGAGTACTGATGTTTCATTACGCGGTGCCGATCAGCCGTGCGCTTCTTCATTCTCACTTGATCGAGCTCAAAGACGGAGTTTTTCAAGAGATTCCTCTCCTCCCAGTCATCGTGCTTTCGATTGTTCTGAACATCGCGGCCCAGCTCGGGGATTTGGTCGAGTCATTAATCAAGCGCGGCGTGGGCGCGAAAGATTCAGGCGCCATATTGCCCGGACACGGCGGCATGCTCGATCGTATTGATGCCCTGTTATTCGCTGCGCCGGTGCTGTGGTGTTATGCCGCATGGCAGATAATGACCCAATGAACCGGAACAAGCGCACCGGGAATTTCGTATTCCCCAGCGGACTCAAATTATGAACGGACCTTATATTTGCGGCCTTCTGTGGGCAATATTTGGATGTGTGTGGTTGATCGCCTGGATACGGACCAAACGCACGCAGGAGCGCGCCCCGCTTAGCTTTCGTTTTGCTTTATGGTGTTCCCGTCGCGATTGCTTCCTACTTGATGTTCAACGACAACGCAGCAGTCAGGTGGGGAGGCGCTCACTTTATGCCGAGGACACCCCTCATTCAATCCGCGGGAATTCTTCTGACGGCCGCCGGTATTGCATTCGCGATCTGGGCACGCTTTTATCTCGGGCAGAACTAGAGCAATGCGGTAAGTATTAAGATTGGACATCAACTTATCCGCACCGGGCCGTACCAGTGGGTGCGGCATCCGATTTACTCCGGCTTATTGGTCGCTCTGCTGGGGACTGCCCTGGCCCGCGGCAAGATGATCAGCTTGGTGGCCCTTCCTCTATTTTTCCTGGGATTTCGGACCAAGAGCCGCCTGGAAGAACAATTCATCCGGAAAACATTTGGGGAAGAATATGTTGAGTACAGCCGATCAACCGGATCGTTGATTCCAAGATTTTAGCTTTTAAGTAACCCGCTGAAACCCATGAGCCAAGCTCCTCTTCCTGTACCATATTTACATCCATGAAGCGTATCGCTATTTTGGGATCGACCGGAAGCATCGGCCGCAGCACCCTCAGTGTGGTCGAATCGTTTCCGGACCGCTTCCAAGTGGTCACGCTGGCCGCTGGACGCAACGTTGATCTTGCATTTGATCAAGCCAAGCGCTGGCGCCCACGGGTGCTTTCGGTCGCGCTCGAATCGCAGGCGGAGAATCTGAAACATCGGTTGAAATCAGCCGGAATCAGCGGAATTGAAGTGACGCATGGCGCTGCCGGTACCGTCACCGTCGCAACTCATCCTGAAACCGATTTCGTGGTCAGCGCGATCGTTGGTGTTGCCGGGCTTGAAGCTACTTACGAAGCAGTCAAAGCCGGAAAAACTGTCGGCCTTGCCAATAAAGAATGCCTCGTAGCCGCTGGAGAACTCATCACCGCCGAAGCCCGCCGCCAAGGCAACCCGCTTTTGCCCATAGATAGCGAGCACAATGCCGTCCACCAATGCCTGCGCGGCGGCCGCATGGATGAAGTCCGTCGCATCTGGCTCACTGCTTCCGGTGGCCCGTTTCTGAATACTCCTGTATCCAAGTTCGCCGATATCAGTGTTGCCCAGGCGCTGAACCATCCCACCTGGAAAATGGGCAACCGCATCACCATTGATTCGGCCACGCTGATGAACAAGGGTTTCGAGGTCATCGAGGCCTGCCGATTGTTCAACTTGCCGCCAGAGCAGATCAGTGTCATCGTGCATCCCCAATCCACAATCCATTCGCTCGTCGAATTTGTAGATGGCAGCATTCTTGCTCAACTATCAGTCACCGACATGCGCTTGCCGATCCTCTACGCCCTAACCTATCCCGACCGCATTCCTTCCGACTTGAACTTTAGTCTCAGTGACTTAAGGCACCTCGATTTCAGCCCTCCCGACATGGAAAAATTTCCTTGTCTGCAGCTGGCTTACGAGGCTGCGAAGGCGGGAGGCGGCAAAACGGTTGCGCTGAACGCTGCTGATGAAATTGCCGTATCTGCCTTCCTGGAAGGCAGCATCCGTTTTCAGCAAATTCCCGTAGTAATTGAAGAAGCGGTTTCTGAAACGCCGGTGGGCAAATTGGAATCTATAAAAGAGGTATTAATCTTGGACCGGACCGCCCGCGCCATCGCTGCCGAGAAAGTAGCCAGCCTGAGTGGAAGATCGGCCGTCTCCGTTGGAGCGCGAAAGAATTAATCTAAAAATATGAGTCATCTTCTTAGTCAATTTTTTATTTCCTTGGTTTCAATGATTGTAATCATTGGCTTCATGGTCTTGATTCATGAGTTTGGCCACTATGCTGTGGCTAAGCTGTTGGGCGTGCGAGTAGAGCAGTTCGCCATCGGATTTGGTAAGCGCCTGTTCGGTTTCAAGAAGGGGGATACCGACTACCGCGTCAATGCGCTGCCGTTTGGCGGATACGTAAAGATGAGCGGCGAAAATCCGATGGATGACCGCACTGGTGATCCTGGTGAATTTATGTCGCATCCGCGCTGGCATCGCTTCTTGATCGCCATCGCCGGGCCGGCAATGAACATTATGCTGGCAGTCGTTCTCCTCGCGTGCATCTACATGGTGCACTACGAGTACCCAGCCTACAAAGACCAGGCTGCAGTGATCGGATATGTGAAGGCAGATACGCCTGCGGCAAAAATTGGCGCGCAACGCGGAGACCGTATTACCCAAATTGATGGAGTAGAGGACCCCACCTGGGATGACGTTGATGTGAAGGAACTGCTCAGCGCGAATCAGCCTCTCTCATATACGATCCAGCGCGACGGTCAAAAAATTCAAGGCACGATTGTCCCCGCCGCTGTCACTGCCGACAACGCTGGCTCGGCCGGATGGTACGCGGATGAGCCGGTCATTCTCGGGTCGCTCGAGCCGAACATGCCTGCGCAGAAGATCGGTCTGAAGTCGGGCGATAAGATTCTGACTTTGGATGGACAGCCTGTTCCCTCAATCAAGGCGATGATTGATCGTCTGCAGCAGACTAAGTCGAAGCCGGTGCATCTTGAGGTCGAACGCAATGGGCAGACGCTCAGCTTCTATGTGACCCCCGTGCTCGCAGACACGCCGGATGTTAACGAGAAGCATTACCGCCTCGGCTTCTCTCCGCAAACCAAAATCGGACGGCTTTCTCTTCCCGACGCGTTTAAGCAATCCCTAGAAGTAAACCGCCGGTACTCATCCCTCTTGGTGCAGTTAGTCGGCAAGCTGGTCCAGCGGCACAGTTTCGAATCGCTTCGCGCAGTTTCTGGCCCGATCGGCATTGCCCAGCAGGCCGGCGCAGCAGCGCAGGAAAAAGGCTGGATACCATTGCTTGTCCTTACAGTGATCATCAGCCTGAACCTTGGGATCTTTAACTTGCTACCGATTCCGATCATGGATGGCGGGGTTATTCTCCTGCTGTTTATTGAGAGTTTGATGCGCCGCGATATCAGCCTGAACATCAAGGAACGCATCTACCAGGCCGCATTTGTGTTTCTGGTTCTGTTTGCGGCCGTGGTCATCTACAACGATATTGCGAAGACGATTGGGACGAGGCTGCCCTAAGGTTCTTTCGGCCATCAAGATCGTCGGAGCGAGTCAAGAATGCGATCCAGTTGAGGGCATGGAGTAATGCGGCAAAATTGGGCGGAAGCCTCCTCGAAGTTACGAACCGCTCTTTACGTAGCGGGCTCGAATCTCCTGTAGAATTGACCACCCTGCACACATGAGATACAATGTATCTCATGAAGCGCAACGTTGCGGCAACAGAAATGGTCCACGTACGCATAGACCGACGGGTTAAGGAGCGCGCTTCCAGGACCCTCGCAGCCATGGGCCTTTCCGTATCCGATGCTGTTCGCGTCCTGCTGACCCGCGTGGCGTCAGAAAGGGCGCTGCCTTTCGAGGTTAGAGTGCCAAATACTGTAACCACCGCCGCCATGCGCGAAGCGCGGAAAGGTGGGCTACCAGCGTTCAAAACCGTTTCCGGCTTAATGGCCGACCTGAATGCGGAGGATTGAGCGAACCAATACCTTCCGCAAGGACTTCAAGCGCGAGAAGAGAGGACAGCATCGTGGCTACGTTGAAGATCTGGTTTCTTCTATCGTCTCGGTGCTGGCGGAGGACAGCCCTCTCCCAGAGAAGCATCGTGACCATGCCCTTGGTGGCCAGTGGCACGATTACCGAGAGTGCCACCTCAAACCCGATTTGCTGCTGATCTATCGCAAGCCTGATTCCGAGGTCTTACAGCTAATCCGTTTGGGTTCGCATGGCGAGTTATTTGGATGATGCGTTTCGCTTCGCACTCACTGTACTGATCGTCTAAACTGAATAGACATGGCCTCAATTCAACGCCGTAAGTCTGTCACATGCATGATCGGCAGCGTCCGGGTCGGGTCGGATGCACCGGTTGTGGTGCAATCCATGACCAATACGGATACCGCGGACGTGCGCTCGACCGTAGAACAGGTCGCGTCGCTTGCCCGCGCGGGCTCGGAACTGGTACGCGTAACAGTGAATAACGAAGACGCGGCGGCGGCCCTTCCCCACATTGTTGAACAGCTCGATAAGCGAGACGTTCACGTGCCTATCATTGGCGACTTCCACTACAACGGGCACATCCTGCTCAAGAAATATCCAGCTTGCGCCGTGAGTTTGGCAAAGTACCGCATCAATCCCGGCAATGTCGGAATTGGACGGAAAGACGATTCCAACTTCCGCACCATGGTCGAGGTCGCAGTAGAGAACCAGAAGCCGGTACGGATCGGCGTGAATTGGGGATCGCTGGATCAGTCGCTTCTCACCCGCATGATGGACGAAAACTCGCGCTGCGCCGATCCAAAAGACGCACGGGAAGTGACGATGGAGGCGATGGTGGTGAGTGCGTTGAATTCCGCCGCGCTGGCTGAGAAGTACGGATTGCGCCCTGACCAGATCATCCTGAGCGCGAAAGTCAGCGGCGTACAAGATTTGGTGGATGTGTATCGTTCACTCGCTTCTCGTTGCAGCTATCCCCTGCATCTCGGCTTGACCGAGGCCGGCATGGGTGCGAAAGGAATTGTCGCTTCGAGTGCCGGTCTCTCCATCCTGTTGCAGGAAGGAATCGGCGACACCATTCGCGTTTCGCTTACACCGGCTCCAGGCGGCGATCGCGCGGAAGAGGTCCGAGTCGCACAGCAGATTCTTCAGTCTCTTGGGATCCGCAGCTTTACTCCGCAGGTCACGGCTTGTCCTGGTTGCGGGCGCACCACCAGCACTTTCTTCCAAGAAATGGCCGAACAGATTCAGTCCTACCTGCGCGAGCAAATGCCCGCTTGGAAAGAACGGTACTCAGGTGTTGAAGAAATGAAAGTCGCGGTCATGGGATGCGTCGTGAATGGTCCCGGCGAGTCCAAGCACGCCAGCCTCGGCATCTCACTTCCTGGCACGTTCGAAGAACCAAAGGCCCCTGTTTACGTGGATGGCCGACTGTTCACCACGCTCAAAGGTGAAAAAATCGTCGCCGAGTTCATCACCATTCTCGACGAATACGTTGATTCGCACTACGCCACCAAGTCTGAGGTTCCGGTTACAGCTTAGCCAGGCACATTACTGCGCCTTCCCGGGGAAAAGAATCGAAATTTCAAAGGGCGCTCCGACGGCGTTCTTCCTCCAAATGCCGAGCTCGAGCTTTCGACAGATCGTTCAAAGACACCAAACCTAAGAACGTTCGCGTGCCTACGATCCACAACCGGCATTCGGGTCACGGCTTTTTCCGCCATCCGATAGACCACTCCACGCAGAGGTTCATCAGGATAGGTCTCGATGGCTTCTGTTCGCGCCAGGCGTCCTGGGATGGTTCACTCCTTAAGTACTGGAGTCGGCTACGGATTCGTAGGCAACGCTTTGAACGGCGCCATGGCCTTAAAACTTCGCGCTCATGATAATCATTCACTTCACGTTGATGTACTCGCCCTTAGACCATTTGTCGCCATATGAATCCCATCCTTTGGCAACAATGTAGTGTTTGCCCGATTTCAAACTAAGCGCGTGCCTCACCGATTTTCCGGACGTTTGATACCTGAGCGTATGGTCCACGTAAATCTGCATATGCTGCACGGGGCTATTTGCCGGAGCCGAGGCAGTAATCGTGACCGGTGAATTGACCCAAGCGTTCGGGGCGGGCGCTGAAATCTTAATCGGCACGGGAACCACGTTTACAGTTTCCGTCTTCTTGTAAGTTGCTCCCGATATGTTCAAGGCTTTTACGACGACTGAGTGACTGCCTTTGCTGATTGGCAGAGTCGCCTGAACTCCGCTTCCGCTGACTTGGTACACGAGCGCACCGTCCACGTAAATCTCGACGCTAGTCACGTCAGTTGGATCTGTGGTCGTGGCAGAAACGTACAGGGGCGGATAAAAGGAAGCATTCGCCGCGGGAGAAAGAATCCGTACAGCTGGACCCGCTGAGGTCACCGGCAATTTCGTGGTGGTCAAGTTTCCAGCACTGTCCGACGACTGAACGGCAAGGGTATGTGGACCATGCGTGAGTGTAACTGTCGTGTTTAGGGTGTTTCCGCTGCTCTGGTATTGCGGATTACCGTCAACATACAGCTGCATTCTGGTGACCGTATTCTTGCCATTACCGATCGCATTGACGGGAACCGACGTCGTCACCACGGCATTGGGCTCAGGATTCGTGACCATCACCGCTTGCGACTGCACCTTTACATCAATGCTGCGCTTATGGATTCCGCCCGTCGTGTCCCATGACTGCACCACGATGGGATGACTTCCCAGGGCCATGCTTAATTTGACATCCACCGAGCTCCCGCTGACTTGATGTTTCAAAATGTGGTCCACATAAATCTGCATGGCGGTCACGGGCGAGCTATTCGAGGTGGTCGCATGAATGTGCACCGGCGAGGCCACGATTGCGTTCGCAAAGGGCGTGGTGATTTGAACGGTATTGAAGAAGTCCGCCATGGGGTTTTCCACGGCTCCGGCGCCGGGGCACGAGGCAAATCCCAAGGCATCACAAACGGTACGCAGAAAGTTGGCATGGTCATAGCGCACTGAGGAACGATAGCCATGCTTCACTTGCGGCCCAACAACGAGTGTTGCCAACCGACCGCCACAACCCTTCGAAATTTTTGCAGAACAACGATTGTCCTCAGTGGCACGATTGCCTGAGAGGTCAGCCTCATCCCAAACAATGAACAGAATGCCATCGCCGCCTGGTTGGAATTCCGGCAAGGCGAGAATGGCAGGAAGGTGCTGTGAAAGCCAGTCGTCCGCCGCCCCCAAAGGCCCGTCGTGGGCATCATTCTCCAGGCTCGGAGTTATGTACGCATAGTTTGGCGTTTTGTGATTGGCGATATCAGTCTTGAGCTGACTGAATGGCACGGAATTGTCCGCTTGGCTTGGCGCGCATGTGTCGGTGAAATCAATAATGGGATTGTGCCGCCGCACGTAGTCAAGATGGCTGACTCCGGTGAATCCAGCATAGGGAAGATCTTCCTGATAGGAACGCCAGGTGAGCCCCTTCGAAATGAGATGTCGGGCAACATTGTCGGCGTTGAAACAGGCTGTCGTCGCATTATTGCCGGTGATCGGCTGCCCGGCCACCAACCACATCAGTGCGGAAATGGAATTGTGTTGTTCGGAATAGTATTGAGTTGCCAACCCGTACTTACGCGCCAGTGAATTGAAGTAGGGCATGTTCGAGTTACCGATTACCGACTCGTAACTGTGGTTCTCTTCCGTGACAATCCAAACATGGCGAGATTGCGGCACCTCTCCCCAAGATAGCGTGCCGAACAGCATCAGTAGTAATCCGGGAAGTCTCATCATTTAGTCCTCCTCCCGTGCCGCTTGGACCTCGGGCACACGAATCCTCGCTCAGGAGAATTTTTTGGTATTACGGAATGGGTCGGGCTTCGGCAAAGCTACAAACAGGCCGCGCGATCAGCAATCCGGCGAACACCTTAAATGTGCTGTGCAAATCAAATGACAAGTACTAAATCGCCCAGAACCTTAACGAATAACCTGCCGCACCAGCCAGAATTAAACAGAAATTCTCACGCGTGTCACAAATCGTCGTGGACGATGCGATTTCCCTGACCTGTATTCCTGCGATACCATAAAGAACGGTCACTTGTAAGCGGCGACGCATCTGCCGTCTCATTCCGCACAGGAGCTCCGACCCATGGCGACCGTTACCCAGACCAATCCCGCAATTCCACTCACTAAGAATGAACACCTGCTTCGCTGGGTCGAAAAAATGGCCGAGCTTACGCGGCCAGCGAACATCCATTGGGTGGACGGCTCTCAGGAAGAATATGACCAGCTTTGCGATGAGATGGTCGCGGCCGGCACGCTAGTCCGGCTCAATCAAAAGCTCTGGCCCGGTTGTTTCCTGGCGCGTTCGCATAAAAGCGATGTTGCCCGGGTTGAAGATCGCACTTTTATTTGTTCCCTCTCAAAAGACAGCGCTGGCCCCACTAACAATTGGGAAAATCCTTACGAGATGCGCCGCAAGTTGCGCGGCATCTTCCGCAATTCCATGAATGGACGAACGATGTATGTTCTGCCGTTCAGCATGGGACCGATCGCGTCACCGATGTCGCAGATTGGCGTACAGCTCACCGACTCCCCTTACGTCGTCGTGAGCATGAGAATTATGGCGCGCATTGGACTGAAGGTATTCAAGGAAATCGACAAAGACTACAAGCGGGTAGTTCCTTGCCTACATAGCCTGGGCGCGCCTCTGAAACCAGGCGAGAAGGATGTCCCGTGGCCATGCAACGACGAAAAATACATTGTGCATTTCCCCGAGAGCCGTGAGATCTGGTCCTACGGTTCTGGTTATGGCGGCAATGCGCTGCTCGGTAAAAAATGCTTTGCCCTGCGCATCGCTTCGAATATGGCGCGCGACGAAGGCTGGATGGCCGAGCACATGCTAATTGTCGGCGTCGAAGATCCCAACGGACAGAAGACCTATGTGGCTGCGGCCTTTCCCAGCTCTTGCGGGAAAACCAACTTCGCCATGATGGTTCCACCGGACGAATTCAAATCCAAAGGATGGAAAATTTGGACCGTGGGCGATGACATCGCCTGGATCACGCCTGATTCCGAGGGCCGCCTGCGCGCCATCAATCCCGAAGCCGGGTTCTTTGGCGTTGCACCCGGGACGTCTGTTAAGACCAATCCGAATGCCATGGCAGCGCTCGCGAAAAATACGATTTTTACCAACGTCGCCCTCACTCCCGAAGGAGGCATTTGGTGGGAAGGCATGACGATTGAGCCGCCCGCAGAGTGCATTGATTGGCAGGGCAATCGCTGGACACCAGAAATTGCCAAGAAAACCGGGGCCAAAGCCGCGCACCCGAACTCCCGCTTTACGGCTCCCGCGAGACAGTGCCCCACCATAGATTCGGCGTGGGAAGATCCAACCGGGGTCCCAATCAGCGCGATCGTATTCGGTGGTCGGCGTGCCCACACAATCCCGCTCATCTACCAGGCGTTTAACTGGAGTTCTGGCGTTTATGTGGGCGCCACGATGGGATCGGAGATGACGGCAGCAGCAACCGGCGAGATCGGAAAAGTCCGCCGCGATCCTATGGCCATGCTTCCCTTCTGCGGCTATCACATGGGCGATTACTTTCGCCATTGGATCAAGATGCAGCGTTCGCTAAGTGTGACCCCGCGCATTTTTCACGTGAACTGGTTTCGCAAAGATGCGAATGGCGAGTTCCTATGGCCGGGCTTCCGCGATAATTTCCGTATGCTCAAGTGGATCGTAGACCGTGTGCACGGCCGCACTCGCACCAAGGAAACCCCCATCGGCTGGACTCCGTTTTACGAAGATGTGGATTGGACTGGCTTAAACTTCCCAAAAGAAAAATTCGAGGAGCTCCAGCAGATTGATCGCCCCGCTTGGAAAAAAGAAGTGATCAGTCACGAAGAGCTATTTATCCTGCTCCACGCCCATCTCCCGCCCGAGATGATCTACGAGCGCGAACTGCTGATCTGCAGGTTGTAGGAAGTATGCATGGCAAGAATAGCCCGAACTCGGCAAGAACTAATCGAAGACTTGGACCAACTCGATCGAAGCTATGCCGCGTTGCTGCAGAATTCCAGTGACCAACTGAACTGGCGTCCGGCAACCGACGCGTGGTCCGTGACGCAGTGCATACAGCACGTGTCTCGCGTCAACTCCATCTACCTGACTCCAATCAAAGCCGCCATCGCTAAAGGGCGGCCGTCCGGCGCTTCTGAGGGGGACTCGTTGCACACCGCCGGATGGTTCTCCAGCGTGTTCCTGAAGAGCGTTAGCCCGCAGGGCAAGGCCAAGCTGCGCTCACCGCGTATTGGCCGTCCATCCGCGGAACCATCAGACATTAACGCTGAGAAAGTTCTCCAGATTTTGCTCGGTACTCATCAGGAAATTCGCGAAATCCTGACCGGGCGCAATCAGCCGCGCCTAAACCGCATTCGCTTCAAGAACCCCTTCGTGCCAGTGCTGCGCTTCACGGTAGCAAGTGGAATCCTGATCATGGTGGCACATGGCGGCCGGCATCTCCTTCAGGCACAACGCCTGTGCGAGATGCAGGTTCTCCCGAAAGCCTCGGTCGGCAAGACTGCCTAGTGCTGACTAGCGGCTCATCACCAGCGTATGCATTGGCGATTTCGCACCGACCACGGGGAAAGCCTCATCGCCTTTCACCATCCGCCAGAGGATGCGGTTGAATACGTCATCGTCGATGCGATCTGGTTTGCTGAAATCGAGCCCCTTGGACATTTCGCCAGCTGCGCTGTTCTTCGCATTCATCTCGTTCATGTCCTGCTGTGGCGTTATCGGCGTGTACGGCGTTAGATCCGGAGTGTTGGAAAAGACATCCGCCAATGACCTGCTGAAATAATCGAACTTCGACATGCGGTCCAAATTGAGGATGTCCTCAATCGCCGCGATGACATCGGTGGTATTTGCGAAGCGGTGTATCGTCCCCGGGCGGTTGTAAGCGGAAATGACAAACGCGGGTGAACGATGTGAGTCCACATGGTCCGGCCCTGACTGCGAATCGTCCTCAAGAACAAAAACCACAGTATCTTTCCAGAAAGGTGAGTTGGAAAGCGCTTCGATAATCCGCCCCAGCGCCAGATCGTTGTCGGCCATCAGAGCTTTGGGCGTACGAAAACCATCGCGACCGCCCGCTGTGTGGTCATTCGGCAAGTGCAGGATCTCGAGCTGAGGCATGTCGCTCTTTGCCACGAACTGTTTGAATTCTGCAATCCAGGCATCCGCCCTGACTTGATCAGAAACTGCAAGATTGAACGGCGGATAAGCAAGGTTAATGTGCTCGGCGAGCCCCCGCCGTTTGGTTGTCGCCCATTCCGGCGACTTCGGATCGTTTACCATCTCTCCGTAGTCGCGGAAACTGATTCCTCTCTTCTGCGCCAGATTCCACAAGAAGCCATTACCCGGTTCGTCAATCTCTTCATCGTCTATGCCCGCCCGCCTGTCGGAGTATGCGGAATGCACCGTCTTTTCGTCGTAGTCGGTGACGTATGCAGCGGTTGACCAGATGTGTCCTTGCGAGCTGACTTCGGAGTTGGTAAAGAATCGGTCCATCAAGCCGAAACGCAAAGCCAGCGCGTGATGGTTGGGCGATATCGCCTGCCCGAAAAATACCAGAGTCGGGTCGCCATCGCCTTCTTTCAAATCACCGAAAACCTGATCGTACGTCCGGTTTTCTTTAATGACATAGATGACGTGCTTAAACGGAGGATATGACTTCGCTTTGCGCTGCTCTCCCCAGTCATTCGCCTCTGCAACGCGCTGCGAGTACTGGGATAAATCCGTGGAGCTGAATTCACTCGGAAGCACCCGCAGAGTGCCGTTCAGTTGCCCCAAGTCGTAGCCGGTGCGATGGGTAAGCGGTTCGGCCGGAATTGGTCCATCGGGATTCGCGTGACTTCCGTGCCCTTTGCCGGTGAGCACTAAAAGCTGATTTGCCATGTGGAGAACGGCCGTGGGATACCAGTCTGTCGGTATGCGTCCGATCGGCGTCGTTTTCGCGGCAGTCCCGGCGCCGTCCGAAACGTCGAACACTGCTACCGCATCGTTGTCTGCTTCCGCGACGAACAGCTTCGATCCATCGGGCGACAACGTCATCGCATTTGGCGTGCTTCCTTCTGAAGGTCCTGCCGGTGCCGCGTCCCTCAGGCGCTGGGAGACTCTCTTTGCTTTCGTGTCCACAACCGCGATCTCGTCCGATCCTGCCAACGCAACAAACAAGTGCGTGCCAGATTTGTTCGATGCCATCGCCGACGGATGTCGTCCAACATTTATGTTGCCCGACGTCTTCAATTTCCCATCTTTGTGCATTTTGAAGACCGCAACCGTGTCCGCTCCCCATGCCGACACACAAACCTTTCCATCGGCGGCGATTTCAATCCCATATGGATAGTGATCGGTATGAAGTCTCTGCACAACCTCGCCACTATCCGGATTAACCACGGCTAGGCTGTCGCCAACATTTTCGGCAACATACAGAAAGTTGCCGCGCGTGGAAACAGCCAGCCCCGCGGGGTACCGTGAACCAGTTTTATCGGCCTTCTGTTGGCCCAGCACAATCTTTCGCTCAAACTTTGCGGTTCCGTTCTCCCACAGATACACAAATACCGAATCGTCGTTGCCACCTGAGACAAAAACGTGCTTTCCGTCGCGTGAGAATGTGACTCCCAGAAACGCTGCCGGCTGTTCGAGCGTCTGCGTAACTTGCCGAGACTTTAGGTCAACGATCTGCAGCCCCTGCTCACGCCATCCACTCAGGACCACCGCCACCTTGTCTCCTCCAGGGGCCACCGCCATGCCGAGCGGCACGCTGCCAAGAGCAATAGCCTCGCCAGCCGGATCAAGACGAACACCAGTTGAAAGCGGCGTTGTGTAGGCGATGCTGGAGTCGGTTGCGAAAGCGCGGATGGCCGGAAAGTAAATTATGGCGATCAGCGCAAGAAGCGGGATACAGGCGGTCTGTGGGTAGAAGAAAAGGCAACGCATCGCGTGATTATATGTCGTGACGCGCAATCTCGATTTGGGTGAACTGGAGGCCTGAAGTCGTCCGTTCTTACGTAGCCCTTAGTAGTGGTATTTCGCTTGCAGAAAATACACATAGTTCCCAGAAACTTGATAAACCAGGCGATGTTCCTGCGTAATTCTCCGTGACCAACAGCCCACAGAAAGGTATTTTAGTGGTTCGGGCTTGCCAATTCCGGTAAATGGATCACTAACGATAGCTTCCATCAGGTCGAAAATTCGCAATGCAACGCCACGATCGGTTTCAACCCAGGAACGCAAATCCTCGCGGAAGTGGGAATCGAGCACAGCCCCGTACTTAACGCGGCCCGGCAAGGCCCATTTCCTGGCGCAGCTTATCTAGTGACTCAGGTTTGCCCTTCCGTCGCTGCGAGTTGTTCAATGCTTCAAGAAGTCGCTGCGCGTTTTTAGGTGAGCGCAAAAGATGAGCAGTTTCAAGAAGGCTGGAAAGCTCGTCAGCGGGAATCATAGCGACCCGCTGACCGCGCTTCCGTCGCACGACTACCACCTCGCGATCGTTTACTACACGGTCCATCACGGAAGCAAGATTTTGCCGCAAGCTCGTGTAAGTAGTTTCCACCATTGGTTAATTGTACAGCAATCCTGTACGTATTCCAACTGCTGATTTGGGCTATTTCTTCAGCGGTGTACGAGGCTCTGTCATGCGGGCAGGATCGAGAATCTCCTTGATTTGGTCTTCGGTCAGGAGTTTCCGCTCTCGAACAACATCAATAATAGAATGGCCGGTCGCCACCGATTCCTTTGCGACCTCGGCTGCCTTCGCGTATCCGATATACGGATTCAAAGCGGTCGCGAGCGAAACGGTTGCTTGCACATAGAAGTTGCAACGGTTTGCATTGGCAGTAATTCCCACAACGCACTTGTCGGTGAACTGGCGCAGCATGTTAGTCAGGATCGTAATCGACTGCAACACGCTGTAGGCCATCGTCGGCATCATGACGTTGAGTTCGAGTTGTCCCGCCTGCACTGCCATTGCGACCGCGACATCATTGCCGATCACTTGGAAAGAAACCATCGCCGCTAGCTCAGGGATGACTGGATTGATCTTGCCAGGCATAATTGAAGACCCAGGTTGCAGTGCCGGCAAATTGATTTCGGCAAAGCCGGTATTAGGACCCGAGGAAAGCAGCCGCAAGTCGTTTGAAATGCGGATGACCTCAAGCGCCAGATTTCGCAGCGCAGAGGAAACGCCCGCCATCGCCAAGTTCGATTGCATGGCGTAGCGCATATCATCGGCGGGGATGAGCTTCTGACCCGAAATGCGGGACAGATTTTTGATTGCCTTCTCGCGATAATCGGGATGGGTGTTGATTCCCGTCCCTACAGCCGAACCTCCAAGTCCCAGGTCGCGAAGCATTTCGCCACTTGACCGAATTGCGTCTGCGGCGCGCCGGACGGCGCCAGCATAAGCCGCGAATTCCTGGCCCAGGCGCATGGGAACCGCATCTTGCATGTGGGTGCGACCGGACTTCAAAAGCTCGTGAAACTCTTTCCCTTTTTTCTCTAAGGCTGCAACCAGCGAACCGAGGACGGCATAAAGACTCTCGAGCTCCAGCAGAGTTGCCAGGCGCATGCCAGTAGGAAACACGTCATTGGTGCTCTGGCCGTAGTTGACGTGATCGTTGGGATGGACTTTTGAGTAATCGCCAAGCTCGCCGCCCAGGATTTCAACGGCGCGGTTTGCGATCACCTCATTCGTGTTCATGTGAAAGCTGACGCCGGCTCCGGCCTGGAAGACGTCAACCACAAATTCGCTGTTCCACTTCCCCTGCTCGATCTCTCGCGCAGCCTGGATGATGGCGTCAGCGATCTTGGCGTCTACCAGTCCAAGTTCACGATTGGCCTCGGCAGCAGCCTCCTTAACCATGCCAAAGGCGTGAATCAAGGTCGGATGCGCGCGCATTCCTGAAATCGGATAATTCTCCAGTGCGCGTGTGGTTTGAATGCCGTAATAGCGATCGCCGGCAATTTCTTTGGTGCCGAGAGAATCCTTTTCTGTGCGGGTAGGTTTAGGCATGGTTTCGTACGTGGCGTGGAGACTGCCGACTCGGAAACAGAAGATTATAGCAATGCTGTTGAGGCGTGCGCAGGCGGGCGAACATCGCTCCTGATAAGGTCGGGCCTACGCGCGCTGACGACCAATTGTTTGGTGAAGTTATCTCGCGGGCGAGTGAAGACGATTTCGGCAAAACCAGTGCGTTTGAGTGCGATTGAAATTCCTCGGCGGGTCTGGAACGATTCGTATCGGCCCGCTATTCCCGCCGGTTTTCCAGTGAAATGCAGGATCAGACCATTGACTAGGACCCACAGACGAAACAAGAGCGGCTTCGGACGAGGGAATGCCAACGTCAGCTCGTGCATCGTGAAACGCAATGCATGCAGACTGATGTGAACGGTCCCACCAGGTTTCACTATTCGGTTGATTTCAGCAAGCGCGACCGGGATATTCATATAAGGCATCGCGACCTCGCAGACGGTACAGCCAAATGCCTCATCATGAAAAGGCAACTGCTCGGCCCGGGCGTGAACAAACCTTCTGGAGGGGTATTTCTTGGCCGCGGACTGCAATCGGTCTAGTGCGATATCAACACCGACGATCTCATCCGACGCGGATATAGGAGTGATATTGATGTTTCTGCCGAACCCACAACCGAGATCCAAAACTCGCATGAGGAAATATCGTACACCGGACTTCCGGCATTGCAGTTGCCACCCATCCCGGGTTTCAGAAGTCGCTACTGCTGCATGCTAGAATCGGAAATCCTCGGCAGCAGTTCACCTCTACTTTGACGTTTTAGGGAAGATAGACTTGCCCACTACCAAGCAGATTCCAGACACTTTGCCGAAGCCGCAGCTCGAATCACGCCCGGACATGCGGGCCGATGTAATCGTGATTGGTGCGGGTCCGACAGGTCTGGCGTGTGCGATCGAGGCGCAGAAAGCCGGTCTAAAGGTCATCAGCGTTGATAAGGGCTGCGTAGTGAACTCGATTTTTCACTATCCGGCAAATATGATTTTTTTCACCACGCCGGAGCTGCTTGAAATTGGCGATATTCCGTTTAGCACAGCCAATCCGAAACCGAATCGCCTGGAAGCGCTCGAGTACTACCGCAAAGTGGCGGAACATTACAAGCTGGACGTCCGGCAATATCAACGCGTAGAAACCGTCACTGGCGATGACAATAATTTTCACATCACCACTTGTGATCGGCTGGGACGGGTTTACGATTACGCCTGCCGCAAGGTGGTAGTTGCGACGGGGTACTATGACCGGGCCAATCTCCTCCGCATACCGGGCGAGGACCTGCTCAAGGTTTTTCACTATTATCGTGAGCCGCACCCATACTTCGACAGCGACGTTCTGATCATCGGCGGAAAAAACTCTGCCGCTATTTCAGCCTTGGATCTCTGGCGGCATGGGGCGCGTGTGACGCTGGTTCATCGCGGACCGAAGATGCATTCACACGTAAAATACTGGATCCTTCCGGACATCGAAAACCGGATCAAGAACGGCGAGATTGCCGGGTTTTTCAACACGACGGTGCGGGAGATTGCGCCGGACTACGTGGTGCTGCAAACACCGGAGGGCGAGGTCAGTATCAAGAACGACTTCGTATTTGCGCTCACCGGATATCACCCAGACTACGATTTCTTGCGAGCGATGGGCATTGAACTCTCCAGCGAGCAATGCCGCCCTGTCTGCGATCCCGTGACGCTCGAGAGTAACGTTCCAGGCGTTTATGTGGCAGGAGTGATCGTTGCGGGCTCGCGGACGAACGAGATTTTCATCGAGAATGGCCGCTTCCACGGCCAGCAGATCGCGGCAGACCTGAGGCAGAAGCTGGGATCGTAAGGGGCAGCACTCCGCGCTCAGCACTCAGTAAACAGCGAGGAGCAATGACCAAGCCAGATGGGGGCGAGTTGAACGCATTGCTCGCTACTCACGACTTCAGCTCCCCAAAAATGAAAACCCGGGCTTTTTGTCCCGGGGTTTCGTAGAAGGGGAAGGGGCTAGTCGTTCAATTAGGCCATCAAGCGGCGCCGCACTAATCCAGCGATGCCAACCAAGCCAGTTCCGAGAAGGCCGAGCGTACCGGGCTCCGGAACGGGAGGCGGAGTGCCAGACGGGTTCCCTGACTGCGAGAAGTTCGTAACGAAATTCCCACCGCGGCCCTTTACGCAGCCGAGGTTTCCTTGGTTGTTGACTGCAGTTGCTGATGTGCTGCAGACATCGAACTGGACACTATACGGACCGCTTCCAGGCGTACCGGTGAAGTTAAGAGTCAGGGTTAAGCCATTCCCGGCTTGGGCAGTGCTTGTAACTGCGCAGCCCCAGTTACCGGTTCCACCGCATTGGACCGAATTCTGACCGTTCTGGAAAGTCCAGCTTCCGCTGGAAGCAGAACCGCCCGTAACCGTTATGGTGTTGCCACCGACATTGAACGCGATCGCATTCACGAAAAAGCCAGTGGTTGGACCGCTCAAGGTTAGGGTCGCGGAGCTAGTTCCAACGTTCAAGGTGGCGGTGTAAGGACCTTGAGTCAGAGTTGTGATGGTATTCGCTGAAGCCATGGGTGCCATGGCGAGTGCAGCCACGAGAACCAGAGCCAAAATTGATAGCCTTAAAGTAAGTTTACGCACGACGAAGGTCCCCCCCTGGGGCAGATAGTTTGTACCGCAGTAACAATTACCTATTGGCACGAAGGATGCCAATCCTATTGTGGAGAGCTCATTAAGTCAAGGTATTGATTTATCAGGTGCTTCCGCGAGGTTACGTTACCGGCTAGGTACGGTAGTCAGCCCCGAACTGCAAATTCCTGCACATTTATGTCGGAATACCTTCGGATGGCAAGGCCTTGAGATACAGTCAGATACGTAGAAAGCACCTACTTTACGACGCCAACAGGCGATCAATTTTGGCGGCCATAATGAAGTCGCTTTCGGTCAGACCGTCAATCTTGTGGGTCCACAACGTGACTTCCGCCTTGCCCCACGCCAGCAAGATGTCGGGGTGGTGACCCTGTTCCTCTGCGAGCTCGCCAACTCGATTAACGAAGGCGAGCGCCTGCTTGAAATCGGAGAACTTAAATTGCCGCGTGATGTGATGCTCGTTCATGACTTGCCACTCCGGAACCTGTGTATGGAGCGCCGCCAGGTCTTGTCCTTTGAGAGGAGGAACACCACCGCGGCAGGGAACGCATGTTTTGGCAGCAAGAGATGACATGGCTACCTCGTGTGTCACTCTTCAAGATGAACGAGCGGGTAGATGGGATGCCAAGAACGTTTCTCGGGGCCAGCTTGCAATCGGAACGGTTGCCAGTGGGTAGCTTCCGAGTGGCGACCAGTGGCCCACGATGCGAAAATCAGTCGCATCACACACCCCGGACCATACAGCCGGCCGGATTGCAGCCCATAGGTCCTCGAAGGTCTGGGACATACCCGTTACGAAGATTTTCCTGACGCCATAGCTTGAGAAGATTCCGCGGGAGCAGCTTGGTTGACTATGAGCCAGTAAAACCCGAGTTGCCGGACGATTTGCTGGAATTTTTCAAAATCAACAGGTTTTTGAACATAGCTATTCACGTGCAACTTGTAGCTGTCGATCATGTCACTTTGTTCCTTCGACGAAGTCAGCATCACAACCGGAACCAACTCGGTTCGCGGGTCGTTGCGGATCGCTCGTAACGTCTCTAAGCCATCGACCTTGGGCAATTTCAAGTCAAGCAAGACAAGCTTGGGAGTGAGGAATGCGCGGTCGGCGTGCTGGCCTCTGCAAAGAAGAAAATCGAGGGCCTCTCCTCCATCCCGGGCTATATGAATGACATTCGCCATCTTGTTGCGCCGCATTGCGGCAAGTGTGAGCTCGATGTCGGCTGCATCGTCTTCGACATATAGGATTTCCACTTCATCGTGAATCATTGGGTCACTCCTAAACCAATGGATAGTTCTGGTTTCGCATCGAGCTGAATGTTTGCGAGTTCAAAGAAGAAAGTTGCGCCTTTGTCCACTTCTCCCTCCGCCCAAACACGTCCCCCATGTTTGCGAATGATGCTCTGGACAGTGGCCAATCCCACTCCGTTTCCTTCAAACTCGTCCGCGCGGTGGAGCCGCTGGAACGCGCCAAATAGTTTGCGTACGTATTGCTGGTCAAATCCCGCGCCATTGTCCCGAATGAAGATGACCGACCTGCCGTCGACGATAAGTTCGCCAACTTCAATAACCGCAGGATCGCGACGACGCGTGTACTTCACGGCGTTGGACATCAAGTTGGCGAACACCTGTTGCATCAGGCCAGGATCGCAATCAACCGTGGGCAATTTTCCGATGTGCCAGTCGATGTGCCGCTCGGGGTTGTCGGGTTCAAGATCACGAAGCGCGCTCTTCACTAGCGAATTTAAATCGGTGGGCTTACAGGTCAACTCTTGACGTCCGATGCGTCCCATATTCAACAAGCCGTCCACCAATTCACCCATGTTGTTGGCACGATCCTGAATCATCTGTAAATAGTGCCGGGCAGTGGGGTCTAGAGCGGCGCCGTACTCGTCCTCGAGCAGCTTGGAGAATCCGCCCATGTGGCGTAGGGGCGCCCGCAGGTCATGGGCAACAGAATACGAAAACGCTTCCAACTGTTTATTCGCATCTCGCAGTTGCCCGGTTCGCTCTTCCACCCGACGCTCCAACTCTAAGTTGAGCTTGTTGACTTCGTCTTCGGCGCGCCGGCGTTCCTTGATTTCATTTCTCAATTCACGGTTGGCTGCCTCTGCCTGCTTCCGCCGGTGACTCGCAACGAGGGCGAAAACAATCGCGGCCGCGAGCAAAATGGTCAGGAGAAAGACCACTAACACGCCCATCGCTCCCACGGTGAGATTCATATGGAGCGGGCCCAAGTTGAGCACGTACGTTTTCGGAGCTCCGGTTGCGACGTCATGCGGCTGACGAATCCCCGCCGAGTAACCCAAGACACCCACGCAGAAGAGTGCGACAAAAAGCATCGACAACTTGAGTCCGCCAATCTGCTCCTTTCCCTTTATGTCTTGGCTAGAACTCAATGCGCAGCCCCGCTTGCCCTTCGCGCCCAGGGAGGTATTGCAGCGGCTCTCCCAGAGCTACAGGCGCGTTTTGGAACTGCTCAACTGCGGCAGAATTGGCTCGATTCAGTAGATTGAAGAATTCGAAGAGTGCCTGGAGGCGAACCCGCTCACCGAGCACAAACCCTTTGGAGAAGCGCGCATCTAGATTGGCATAGGCTGGCGCCTGGTAGTGGTTGCGGCCGACCAGGAAGTCGACGCCGTTGCGAAGACCGTCTCCATCCACGTCAGCAGGCACCGGCGCAGAATCAGTGAAGTGGAAGCCGCTCTGCACGCGGAAGATGCCGCTGATTTCAAATTTCCAGGGGAGTTGCACGATCCCGTGCACCAGAAAAGTGTGGCTCAGAGCCAAGTCTGATGGGCCTCGATCAAGGTTCGCCCCGTTATAGAATTTGCCGGCTTGTGGCACTGGGTTGCCGTTGCTGGAGATGAACGAGCCGTTCGCATTGCTCTTTCCGCTTACTAGATCCGTAACCACCGGCGGAATTCCAACAAAACTATCTGTGGGTCCGTTACCCCCAAGGAATCCCGCTCCCAACCGCGTTTGTACCTCACTTACAAAACTCGAGTGCAGAGCGTTATCGACGGCGCTGGTCCATGTGTAACCGGCCTGCGCGGTGAACCGTTTGCTCATCCGCTTGCGAATGCCGACGCTGATACCGTCATAGCGGCCCTGATACCACGGGCCATAACTAAGGATCGGCCGGCTGCCGGTACCGGCCTGAAGTTCGCCCGTGTGACCCGGTATGCGGGCTTCAAATGCTAGATTTGTTGTCCTGACACCAAGCATGTTGCGTATGTCGCGATGGTAGTAGTCCGCTTGAAGTACGACATTGCTGGTGATCTCCCTTTGCCCCCCGAAATGAAGTGCGCGAGTGTGGGGAGTCCTGAAACCTGGATCCACCGTAACCGGGATGGAAAAGACTTGTGGAACCGGGAAGTTCATGGTGAGGTTGCCAAAGCCACCCCAGAAAAAAAAGCCAGGCACTTGGCCTACAGCAGTGCTGGCAGCATCGGCAAACTGCTGCGGAGTGAGGCCGCTGAAGGATTGAACGTTGCTCTGACTTACGACGGCGTTGAGCGGGATTGCAGCATGGCCCGGCGCGACCACAGCATTCAGATGATCAACTCCGAAAAAAGGCAGGCCGGGGGTTGGACAGGTGGCACCGGAGCTTGCGATCTGAGCGTCGGTAAGGACGGGCGAGGGGCACAGCCCAAAGAGCTGCGGAAGACTAGAGGGATCTCCGTAGAACAGCCGTGGGAAAGAGATGGTCTGATCGCGGAAGAGGTTCGCACCGCCGAAGCCGGGGATGTCGCGCGCCAACCCAATACGGAAGCTGTCATAGAACATTCCCCAATTTGCGCTAAGGATAGTTCTCGGGGTCGGCGACCAAGCCATTCCCAGCCGTGGAGAAAAATTGATGCGATTGGGGAAGCGGGAATCGTAGTCCCAGCGCAAGCCGAGATTCAGCGTCAGAGTGCTAGCTACTTTCCAGTCATCCTGCGCGAACAACCCGTTGTAATTGTTGCGCAGACGAACCATGTTGTCCTGCGCGGTTGGGCCGGCGACCTTCGTCAGGACATAGACTCCCGAGTTGACGGGGCCAAACTGGCCAAAGTCAGCCGTCGTGGCGAATAGCTGATTGAGAAGATTGCCGCCCTCCGCACCGTCCACGTGGGTGCGCTGAAAATCCCAACCCAGCTTGATGTAGTGCCTGTGAACTACTTTGTCGAAGTGAGCGCCGGTGGAGGTGTAGTGCGGCTGGAAGAGCAGGGGAGTGAATCCCGCTCCAAATTTTACCTGCCCCAAGTCACCAGTCAGCCTGCCAGTATTTAATCCACTAAACTCATTAAACTAAGGTAGTAGCGGGGCTGGCTTCCGGATGCGCGGCCCTCTCGGAGAACGGCTCCCCGCGATATTGCAGATAGGCGCTGAGCAGCGAGGGATTGCTCTGGTCACCTAGAGTTGCGGTGTCGTGGAAGCCCAGCATAAGAAACCGGGAGTCGGAATTGGTCCGCGTGGATGGCAGGTTTATGGCCTCCGAAAGTGGCAGGAAGTTAGTTACGTGGCTGTTAATCAGATTCATCTGTTCGGTGACGTGATGCCGTCCTAGTTGTTCGTCGAGCTTCAAGAAGCCTCGAGTCTCATAGGTCTGGTTGTGCTGGTCAAACGCTTGTTCCCGAGTCTGCAGGAAATCTGGAGTGTTCGGCGGAAAACTGAAATTCAGGTGACGGCTCTCTCGGATGCGCTCCAAAGATCCGAAAATGAATACTCGGTCGTTCAAGATCGGCCCGCCCAGGGTCGCACTGGGATCCCAGCGCAGCAGAAAGGGCGCGCTCTTTTTGGAGACATCGGAGGAATCGAGCACGCTGTTGCGATGGAAGCCGGAAACCATTCCATGCCACTGGTTGGTGCCGCCCTTGCTCACCACATTCACCACTCCACCCGATCCATGTCCGAACTCCGCGTCGTAACCCGCCGTGAGCACTTGAAATTCGAGAATCGAGTCCTGGTCGAAAGCCGCTGCGGCACCACCATCGAGTGCGTTGCTATTCGGCATGCCGTCAATCAGGAAGATAGCGTTGCCACCGCGCTCTCCCAGAATAGGCGTCGCGGCATCGGTTCCCGCATCCGCTTGCCGATTGACAATAACTCCAGGAACTAATTGCATGAGGTCGAGGTAGTTTCGCCCGTTGAGCGGCATCTGCTCGATCTGTTGAGGCAAGATAGTGGCCCCTGAAGACGAGATGGTGGTTTCCAGCAGCGACGAATTGTCCGATACCGTAGTCACCTCTTCCACGGTGCGGATCGGCAGCACGATGTCGAGAACCAGTAAACGGTTCACGGTTATGGTCAGGCCTTCGTACTTCTTGACAGCAAAACTGGGCTTAGCCACCCGCAAGTTGTAGGTTCCGGCTTGCAATCCAGGGATGCGATATTGCTCCGACCGCGTCGCTCGTGATCTCAATATCATTAGCCAGCGTGGGGCCGCTCAACGTGATGGTGGCGCCCACGATTGCGAGGCGCTGCGGGTCGGAGACGGTCCCTTGGAGAGTGGAGGTCGTCTGGGCTGCGACTCGCGGAGGCGGTGCAGCGAACACGACCCAAAACACCGACAAGAAAACCAATCGGATGGGCAGCAACGCGGAGCGGGTCGCCGTCTTTTCAGGCGCGAGGTCGGTCTCAGGCGGATGCATGCCCTTCTCATCGGCTGCAAGAGCGACCGCCATTAGTGCCATGGGAGATTTAGCGCGTCGAGAAGTCAGTCGCATTGCCAGCGACTACAGATGGACGACGGGCAACTCGGAAAATATTCCGAAGGGCCGGCTTGTGAATCTGCAATGAATGTGAGGTGCCGTCGGAATCCGCTGCGGAAGCAATTTTGCCTCGCCGCTCTGAATTTCTTGGCTATGCTTACTAGATACCTAGTTTTGCTGTGCGTCGAAGGAAACATACACAAAGAACCCCTTAGAGGGGCTCCGGAAAGGTATAATTTCGGTACTTCGATCGGTTTAGCTGGCGCCAGCTGAACCGCAGACTCTGGCCGTCTCGATGCCCCCACGCTCCCACGGTCGGGTGAGGATCAATGGCAGACTCGAACGACAAGAAACGGATTCGTCGCGACGCTGCAACCTCGAACGCCTCCGCCTCATCTCCGAACCAGACTGCAAATTCGGTGCAAACGCCGGTCCCTCAGACAGACGCATCAGAGTCTTTCGACTTCGAGGCCCCTACAATTCTGCCTCTGGAAAGCGGTGTTGATGCGCCGACGATGATAGCTGTAGTCCATTCCTCCGAAGCGCCAACTGTACTGGAATCGCCAGCCGCGCGAGCTCCGAGTCGCCCTGCCTCAAACATCATGGCAAGCAACTGGAGCAGCGCCTTCATGCTGCCGATTGGCAGTATTCTCGCAAACCGCTACGAGATCCTGCAGATGCTTGGCGAAGGCGGCATGGGTGCGGTTTACAAGGCCCGGGACAACGAACTCGATCGAGCGATTGCTCTGAAAGTGATTCGCCCTGAGCTGGCGAGCAATGCCGAAATTCTGCAGCGCTTCAAACAGGAACTGGTCCTTGCCCGGCAGGTCACGGACCGAAACATCATCCGCATTTTTGATCTGGGCGAAGCCGAAGGCATTCGCTTCATCACCATGGAGTATGTGGAAGGCACAAGCCTTTATCAAATACTTAAGGAGCAGGGCAAGCTTCCGGCAAAAGAAGCCGCCGAAATCATCGAGCAGGTGCTAAAGGGTCTGATGGCCGCGCATCGTGAAGGAGTGATCCACCGCGATCTGAAGCCGGGCAATATCATGCGCGACAAACAAGGCCGCATCCTGGTGATGGACTTCGGTCTCGCGCGATCGCTGGAATCAGACGGGATGACCAAGACTGGCGCCGTGCTCGGCACCATGGAGTACATGTCGCCCGAACAGGCGCTGGGCGGGGCTATCGACCAACGGTCCGACCTGTTCACCGTCGGTTTGATCTTCTTTGAGTTGCTGACCGGGAAGATGCCGTTCAAAGCAGAGACGGCGCTGGCCAGTTTGCTGAAACGCGTTCACGAACGCGCCGTTCCAATTTCGAGTCTCGACAGTACGATTCCAAGCGCAGTGCAGCAAATCGTCGCGAAGTGCCTTGAGCGAGATCCGAACCAGAGATACCAGACCGCCCAAGAATTCATCGACGACCTCCAAAAGTGGGAAGGTGCAGGAGTCGCGGCATCTCTGCATTTTCCGCCGGTGCGTACTTGGGGACAGGATATCCCCTGGCATTGGATAGGGGGCATTGGCGCAATCCTTGTGCTCGCAATCGCCGGCTTCTTCCTGCGCGGAAGAATTTTCAAATCAAACACAGCGGGCCGACTTGAGAAGCCTCCCTCTGGGTCCGCCGCCGTCTCGGTCCTGGTCGCCGATTTTCAGAACAATACCTCCGACACCATATTTGATGGAACGCTGGAGCCGATGCTTAACGTAGCCCTGGAGGGAGCCAGCTTCATTGATGCTTTCAATCGGGGCGCAGCGCGCCAGCTCGCGGAGAAGCTTCCCAATCCGACTAGTAAGCTCGATGAACAGTCGGCCCGGTTAGTGGCTGTGGGCCAGGGTATCAGCGCGATCGTGACCGGCTCGCTCGACCGCCGAGGCAACGGTTACGAACTGTCAGCGAAGGCTATTGATGCTGTGACCGGCAAGGTACTCGTTACTGACCACATTACGGCTGACAACAAAGACCAACTTCTGCTTGATGTTCCGAAGCTGGCAGCCCCAATCCGGCAAGCGTTGGGCGACAACACGCCAGAGTCTGTGCAGCTCGCCGCGTCCCAAGGAACGTTTAAAGTCAGCAATCTCGAAGCTGTGCACCAGTACTCCATGGGCATGGAACAACAGGCTGCGGGCAAAATGGATGAGGCGCTGCTGTCATTCTCGAACGCGGTGCAGCTCGATCCGAATTTCGCGAGGGCTTACTCCTCCATGGCCGCCGTTGCGGGAAATCTTGGGCAAACGCAGAATGCTGAAAAGTACGCGAAATTGGCCATGCAGCACGTGGACCGCATGACGGAGCGCGAGCGTTATTTCGTGCGCGGCATGTACTACATGAACACGGCAAACTGGCAGAAGTGCGCAGAGGAATATAGCGATTTCGTGAAGCAATACCCAGCCGATCAGTTCGGTGAAAACAATCTCGCAATCTGCTACGCCCGGTTGCATAACATGCCCAAGGCGATGGAAGAGGGAAAGCGGGCCCTGCAGCTGGCGCCGAAGGATGCTGCGGCGGGACTGAATTTCGCGCTGTATTCGTGCTATGCGACCGCTTTCGAAAGTTGCGCGCAGGAGGCGGGCAAAGTATTCGAACTCAACCCAAACTACGAAGAAGCTTTCCTCGCGCTGGCATATGCTCAAGCAGGAGAGAATCAACTGTCCCAGGCGAGGGACACTTATCAGAAACTAGAGAAGGTCAGCACATGGGGAGCCTCCCTGGCGGCTTCCGGCATGGCGAATCTCGCCCTTTATGATGGAAGGTTCCGGGAAGCGGTACAGGTTCTTGAAAAGGGCGCTGCTGTTGATCTAGCATCGAAGAAACCTGATGCAGCCGCAGACAAGTTTGCAATGATTTCGTATGCGCAGCTATCGCGCGGAGATAAAAGCTCTGCATCAGCTGCCGCCGACAAGGCACTGGCGAATAGCCATTCCGTTAAAATTCAGTTCCTCGCCGCCCGCACCTTCGTCGAGGCGGGCGAAACTGCGAAGGCACGAAAGCTAGCTGCCACTCTGGCTTCTGAATTGGGCGCCGAACCGCAAGCTTATGCCAAATTAGTTCTTGGCGAAGTCGCGTTGAAGGGACATGACGCAAAGTCCGCCATCCAGCTGTTCAGCGGAGCCAACGATTTGCTCGATACCTGGATCGGACGTTTCGATTTGGGACGAGCATATCTCGATGCGGGCGCATTTGCAGAGGCGGATTCTGAATTTGATCGTTGCAACCGACGCCGGGGCGAGGCAGTGGAACTCTTCATGGACGATATGCCTACGTATAGCTACTTTCCGATCGTTTATTACTATGAAGGGCGCGTCCGCGAGGGCCTCAAGAGTCCCGGGTTTAAGGATTTCTACCACAGCTATCTTGATATCCGGGGTAAGAGCTCCGAGGATCCGTTACTTGCCGAGATCCACCGCCAACTCGGCCAGTAAGCACCTCGTCTGCAGAGTCACCGGTTTCACAGAATGTAGTGACACACGAATTCGCGCTGCGCATTCCGAGCGATATAAGCCTTCTGGTCCCAGTTTGAGTCATACAAACAAGCGCCATGCGGTGATGGCTCACGGGGATTCAACGCCTCTCTGCAATAAAGAACAGCCTTTCTGATTTCCCCGTTGGTCGTCTGCGATCAGGATCGACCACTCTCACGTTCGCAAAATAGCTATGGAGAGCCCCCACGATCTTTCCCAATGGAAACGACACCTCGACGATATCTTCTTCATGGAGAACGTACCGGGTATGATTCACTTGCTCAAAAACCTTAATATTCCAATTCGATCCATGATTCGCGAGAGCCGTCACGTCGATGATCAGAAGATTCCTTCCGAATGTATGTACCCAAGGCGGCTCGGCAATATGCCGTTCGAGCTTCCGCTGTGTGTTGATGTCGAAGATAAAGCAGCCACCTGGCGACAAATGCTGACGCGCCCTTGCGAACACTCTTTTCCAGTCGGAGAAGCGTCGAACGTGATTAATCGAATCGAATACACAAAGAATCGCGTCAAACCGCCCGTCGATTTGGAAATTGACCATATCCTGCCGCAAGAGTTTCGCTTGAGGAACCTTCTTGCGGGCAATCGAAAGCATCTTGCTCGAGAGATCCAGCCCAGACACTTCGTAACTGTCCTGCAGATGCTTCAGTATTGATCCAGTTCCGCACCCGAGTTCGAGGACCTTTCTCGCGTCCGGGTTCGACACCCGAAGAAGCTCTGAAACGCGTTTTGCCGATTCTGCCCCGTCTCCCATCACGGCGTCATAGAACTTGCCGAAGATCTCATACGATGGCATGCTCCTTAGTTTAAAACTGACAACCGGCGCCATTACATAATGAAAACCTGGAGTTAAATGTCCCCGCACCCAGTCAAGAGCAAGCTTCGGACGCTTACCGATAGACTGCAACCTCGACAGGCTTCAGGCAAGATGGGCTTAACGTAGCGCTCACCAAAGAAACGAGCGTATCGCTTGCGGCGATACGCTCTCTTCTCTTGCCATATTTTCAGACCTTACTTCATCGTTACGACGAGCGGGGTTGAAGCTGTGCTCTTCGCCCCGGGCTTGTTGGAATCGGTGACGAAGTAGGTGTAAGTTTTGGTGGTTTTCAGATTCGCACTGTCTATGAACGACGTTACCGGTGGCTGTCCGGTCAACGTGGTGAGTTTTGCGAACTGGCCGATATTGGCCAGCGCTTGCTGCATCGTCGGGAAAGATCCCAAAGCGCGCCAGACGCTGTACGAGCGAATCTGGCCAAAATCCGGAGAGGTCCAAGTGAGCGGAACGCTCTTGGAGTTCTCCACGAATGTTCCTGTACCGGTGCACGCTGGGATGACGGTGCCGCTTGTGGTTGTCAATGGCTGCGTGCACTTCAGATGTAATGGCGGGTCAACCGTAAAGTTGGCAGTCTCCGCATTGTGCTCGATGCCGGAGCCCGGGCTTTTCTGGAGCCCGCTGCCGGGGCTTTTTTGGAGCCCGCTGCCGGGACTTTTCTGGAGCCCAGCGCCATCCGGGTCTACACCGGAGCCCGGACTTTTCTGGAGTCCGCTGCCAGGGCTTTTCTGGAGTCCGCCGCCTTCGGAAAACCCGAAACCGCTGGATCGGCCGTTCATTTGCTGGAAATCAAGTGTATTCCAGTCATTGAAACCTGCGAACGGCACGTCACCAATGATGCCGTTGTGATTAAGATCCAGCCCCGGATCTGCAATCGGAGTCGGAACCGTCAAGTCGTTGTTCCAATCGAATGGCGCCGAGAAGTCACCTCCCGGCCATACCGTACCTTCCACGCGCACCCATGGGTCTTTGCTTGGATCTTCTGTGGAAGCAAGCGGTGAGCCCTCGCAGTGACCTAATGCCACATCCTGCAGAGTTGTATCACCGATGTTCGGTCTGGAATACCAACGCGTGAGATGGGCGGCGACATTACTGTTGTCATAGCCCAAACCAGTGGGTTCGCTCAGAGGGAAAACGCCATTTACAGTCGAAGTGGTTTCGTTCAGAGCCGGCAACGTTTGACCGGAATAGTCGAATCCACCGTCCTTGAAACCGCGGACCTGGAACAAATAATTCATTACGCTGAGGAAATTGGGCTTACAGTTCAGGTCGTAAGTTGCGACGCTCGGAAAATTCGCAACATTGTAATAGGTGCCGCCATGCGCAAGCGTAAGAGTGTGCCCAAGTTCGTGCATGAGCGTGCCGGTCTGCACTTTCAAGGTGCCGACCTGATCATCGCAGTACACCTGATTTAACCCAAGCGTTTGTGACGGATCGGGCTGGCAGTTTGGAGCGTTGTCCGCCCCCCAGAGCCCAAGAGTAACCTCAAGGTCTCCGCCACCTCCGAAGTCGCCGTGTCCGGAGCTACTCGTGGGCCCTAGATAGCTCACGCCTAGTTGTGGCTCATTGCTGAAGTCGTAGGTCCCGTTCGGTACGCTTGCAGTCGTAATCTGAAATGTCGTAGTAATCATGCCGGTCGTTGGGTCCGGCTTGCTCGAACTGGCGTTGCTGAAAATGTAGCTGCCATTCAATGGAGAAATTGGGGGTGTAGTACCTGGCGTGAATGAACCAGGAAGAAGCGCACCGGCGATCGTGACCCGGTCATGACTAGCATCGAGGCAAGCTGGAGGCGGAGAAGCAGGCTTGCAGTCACCGGGTTTGACCACTAATGGGGAATTGAATGG
>WNGE01000361.1_pt1 | contig 88261 bp, 70 predicted proteins | sample 5400651 | NCBI WGS metagenome assembly WNGE01 (sample SAMN13153370, study PRJNA577476) | soil metagenome | isolation source: 60 cm soil or saprolite under grassland replicate 2 | place: USA:California | collected 2016-06-15 | reverse complement strand
CTTCGTAACCGACCGCCCGCCCGTCGTGCTCTGCCATGTTCGCCATCCAATCAGACACCGGCGACCGCTCCGGCCGGTCCGATTGGATCACGTTCACGCCTACGCGCCTACGCCTCTCGCCGCCTCGGGTACGTTGTTAGCGCTCTTCTGCGCAGTTGCGAAGGACGGTACGGAAGTGACGCTGTCTGGCGGCCCGCCACCGCGGCGGTTTACTGACGGTCGCGCCCCGCCAGCAGAATCTGCGGCGCCGGGTTCGACGGGAGCCTGAGGTCGGTGACGGAAGCGCTGTGCCTGCTGCACTTGCAGATCTCCGGCGACATTGCCGGCCACGGCTCGAAGCTGCAGACGGCGCATGACACCTACGCCCATGACGAGAAGAACCTGAGCCAGTTGTGCAGCCAGATGAGCGATCCGGCCAAGATCTGAGGGAGACGTCGTGGGCGGAACCGCGAAATCCCCTCGTCAGGTGATGGATCCTTCGATCTCGCCAGCGACGAGGCGCCGTTGTTCGTCGGTTACTTCCCCGCGGCGCAATTCCTGATCGGCCTCGAGCCGCCTGCGCTGGGTGAGCGAGGCCGACAGCGGCTCCACCACTACGACCTGAGGACAGCGGCCCGCGCCAGTGAGTCCCCGCGCGATCTCTGCCTGGCTGTTGGCCAGGCGGCGCTGGCGCTGGCCGGGCATTCGGACGGCGTCGCGATCGACATGTACGGCTTCCGCTGAGCTTCGCCGGATCCGGCCAGGCGGCGCCGCGCTCAGCCGTACTGCCGCGCGTACTCCTGCGCGAGCGCGATAACTTCGCGCACGTAGGTGTCGGCGTGGTTGTAGGCGTAGATCGCCCCGTACAGGGATGTCCCTCCGGCCGCGGCGCCGCTCGCACACAGGTAACGGGCCGCTGACGGGACCGCGTCGAATGGGTTCATAATGTCGGCGGTTGTGTCGCCGAACCCGGGGATGCCCCAGATGCGCCAGGTGGACGGCAGAAACTGCATCGGCCCGAGTGCTCCAGCTTTCGACGGGCCGTCGTTCGCGCCATGCCCGCTCTCGATCTGGCCGATCGCAGCGAGGACGGTCCAGGACAACCCGGGGCAGTAGCGGGCCGCGGACCGCTTGTACAGATCCAGGTACGTGCTGGGCCGACCGGCGCTACCAGCGTCGGGCAACGGCGAGGCCGCCGCGTTCAGGTCGATGATCTGGCTCTTCTTTCCGAGCAACCTTCGCACCTGCGCGATGAGCGACGCGCTCTTGGCGCCCGGTGCGTTGATCATTGCCGCGATGTTCGGCACCAGGCCGAGCAGACCGGCGGTTTGTTTGCTGACAAGCGCGTCCACCCCGCGCACACCCAGGTGTGCCGACGCTCCCATGGTCACAACCGGTTGGCTGGCCCCAACCAACGGATACGCGGCGCCCTGGCGCAGCCTGAGCTTGGCCTGCGCGCTGGTCGAGAGCACGAACTCGTTGCGTGCGAGCGCGGCCCAGATGCGCTCGTTGGCCGCGCTCGCGGGCGGCGTCCAGGACCGGAAGGCGCCCGGGTCGACGCCAAGCACGTTGGTCGGCCGGCCTCGCAGCCGTATCGCCCCGCCGTCGGCGGTAATCAGGTCCCGCACGTGCGAGAGTTTCTCGATCTGAGTCAGCTGCGCCCGCGTGATCCCGCGACGGGAGACCACGAGCAAGTCAGGCGGCACAATGCGGCGTAGCGGCGCGACCTGGGGAGCGCCCGCCGTCGACGGGCGGGCGGTGCCACGCGTCCTGTGGCCAGAGGTCTCGAGCAAGATCGCACCCGCTGCGACCGCGGTCCCGCCGAGAGCCGCCACGATTGCGACGATCAGCAGTGGCGCGCTGCGCCAGCCAAAAGGTCTCACAGCAGAACCACTCTAAGCGCCGTACCTGCGCTGCGGCCACGCGAGCGCACCAGGACACCGGTGGCCACCGCTGTTCCCGTAGGCAAGCAGAAACCGGCTTGCGCCACCGCCTACCGTCGTGTGGGGAGGTTCTTCATGGTGGCCGAGGACAAACGCGAGCAACCCACAGCGGGCACAGCGAAGCTGACACGCCCCACCACCGGTGTGGACGCAGCCGAAGCGCCGACGGGCAGTGCGGCCGCCGGAAACCCGTACGGCCGGCTGCTGCGCGTGCCCGGAGCGCGCGCGTTTACCGCGGCGGGGTTCGTGGGCCGGATGCCGATGTCGATGTATGGGCTCGGCGTCGTCTTGCTCGTGTCGGCGGTGACCGGCAAGTACGGCACGGCGGGCGCGGTGTCGGCCACCGGAATCATCTGTTATGCGCTGCTTGTGCCGCGGCTCGGCCGGTTGACCGACCGTTTCGGCCAGGCCCGGGTGCTTCGGCCGCTTACCGCCGTCTTCACGGCGAGCGCGGTCGCCTTCATCGCCTGCGCGGAGATCAAGGCGCCGCTGTGGACCCTGTTCGTGACCGGCGCAGCGTTCGGCGGCACGATGCCGTCACTCGGCGCAATGGTGCGGGCCCGGTGGAGTCATTTGCTCAGCGGCACCGCCCTGCTGCACACCGCGTTCTCGTTCGAGTCGGTCGTCGACGAGGTGATCTTCATCACGGGCCCGGTGATCGTGACGCTGCTCGCGACGGGAGCGCGCCCGTCGGCGGGCATCGGCGCGGCCGCCGTGCTCGCGGTTGCGGGAACGCTCCTGCTCGCCGCGCAGCGCCGGACCGAGCCGCCGGCCGGGCCGTCGGAGCATCGCGCGGGCCGGGCGATCGCCGTTCGCGGGATGGGTGTGCTTGTCGCCGTGTACGTGTTCATGGGCGCGATGTTCGGCACCATCGAGCTGAGCACCGTCGCCTTTTCCCAAGAGCAGGGGCAAAAGCCGCTGGCCGGCCTCGTGCTCGGCACATACGCGCTCGGCAGCGCGGTGGGCGGGCTCATCTACGGCAGCCGGGCCTGGCGGTCGCCGCTTGACCAGCGCTTTCTTGTCACTCTCGTGGGCATTGTGGTGGGCGTGGCGCCCATGTGGGCGCTGCCTAACCTGCCTGTTCTGTTCGGGGTGATCTTCTTTTCCGGGCTGACCATCGCGCCAACGCTCATCGCCGGGTACAGCCTCGTCGAGCGGCGGGTCCCGCCGGGGCTGCTGACCGAGGGAATGTCGTGGCTGTCCACCGCGATCGGTGTCGGACTGGCGCTCGGCGCGCCTGTAGCCGGGCACATCATCGACGCATACGGCGCGCACTGGGGATACGTCTTCGCCTTGGGCTGCGGCGCCGCGTCAGCGGCGGTCGGCCTGCTCGGCGCGCGAACGCTGCGTCCGACCGGCTAGGGTCCCGTCATGGCAACCAGCCCGCACCACTGGCAGAACTGGGCGGGCAATCAGCGGGCACGCCCGCGCAAGACCGCCAGCCCGGCAAGCGCCGAGGAGGTCGCGGCAGCCGTTAAGGATGCTGGGCGTGACGGCCTAACCGTGCGCATGGCCGGCACCGGCCACTCCTTTACCCCGGCCGCCGTTACCGACGGGCTGCTGCTACGGCCGGACGGCCTGCGCGCGGTCCGCTCGGTGGACGCCCGAGCAGGGCTCGTCACCGTGGAAGCCGGCTGCCCGCTGCGGAACCTCAACGAGACCCTGCTGCGCCACGGCCTTTCGCTCGCCAACATGGGCGACATACAGGAGCAGACCGTCGCGGGCGCCATCCAGACCGGGACCCACGGCACCGGGCGCACCGTGGGCGCCATCGCAGCCCAGGTCGCGGGCCTCGAAGTGGTGCTCGCCGACGGGAGCGTGCGCACCTGCTCGGCGGAGCGTGACCCCGATCTGTTCCGCGCCGCGCTTGTGGGCCTCGGGGCGCTCGGCGTGGCGACCGCGGTGACCTTCCACGTGGTTCCCGCCTTCTTGCTTGAGGCACGCGAGGCGCCGATGCGGTGGGACGAGGTCCTCGGCCGGCTTGATGAACTCACCGCGGACAACGAGCATTTCGAGTTCTACTGGTTCCCGCACACCGAGGGCTGCCTGACCAAGCGGAACAACCCGGTCGGCGGCGCGGCACGCCCGTTGCCACGGTTTCGCCGCTGGCGCGACGATGAGTTCCTGGCCAACTCGGTGTTCGGCCTGACCTGCCGACTCGGGCACGCGTTCCCCGGCGTGATCAAGACGGTGAACGGGATCGCGGGCAAAGCGATCGGCGCACGGACCTACGTGCAGCCGGCCCACCAGGTCTTCACCAGCCCGAGACGGGTTCGGTTCATCGAGCAGGAGTACGCGATCGCGCGGGCGCACCTGCCGCACGCGCTCGCCGAGATCCGCGGCCTCTTCGCCACCCGGACGTGGCGGGTCAGCTTCCCCATCGAGGTAAGGGTGACGCCGGCCGACGACCTGTGGCTGTCCACCGCCCACGGCAGGGACAGCGCGTACATCGCGCTGCACGTGTACCACAAGTCGGACCACCGCGAGTACTTCCGCGAGGTGGAGGCGGTCATGACAGCGCTCGGCGGACGCCCGCACTGGGGGAAGCTGCACACACGCGACGCCAGCTACCTCGCGAAGGTCTATCCGCGGTTCCGCGACTTCGTGACCATGCGCAATAAGCTCGACCCGCAGCGCAGGTTCGGTAACGGCTACCTGACCCGGGTCCTCGGTCCGTGACCGTCCACGTCCGCGGTGGGCGGTAACGATGACACGTGAAGTTCCGGACATGCCGGGCGGGGTGCTGGCCAGCGCCCGATCGACCGGACAGACTCGTCACCGGGGGAAGCATGGCAGCGTCGCCGCATCGCCGGGCGGCGGGCGCGGAAGGGACGCCGATGCAGGAACTGCGCCTCGTCGCGGTGAGCGAGGACGGCACCTACGTGGTCCTCGCCCAGCGCGGACGGGGTGTCCGCTTCGCACTGCCGAACGACGAGCGGTTGCGGGCTGTGGTACGCGGCCAGTTCTCCCGGCTCGCCAAGTATGAGATCGAAGTGGAGAGTCAGTTGCGACCCAAGGAGATCCAGGCCCGGATCCGCGCCGGTGAGACTGCAGAGCAGATCGCCGACGCGGCTGGCGTACCAATCGAGCGGGTGCGCTGGTTTGAAGGCCCGGTGCTCGCCGAGCGTGCCTACATGGCGCAGCAGGCGCAAACCGCTTCGGTCAGGCGGCAAACGGACTCCGGCCCAGGGCCGCAGCTCGGTGAGATCGTCACCGAGCGGCTGCGGCTGCTCGGCGCCGATCCGGACGAGGCGCGCTGGGATTCAAGAAAGCGCGGCGACGGTAGCTGGCTCGTCGAGTTGACCAGCGCCGTCGGCGGTGACCCTGTCCGGGCCGCGTGGATCTTCGATGCCCGGCGGCGGCACGCCGCGCCGGAGGACGACCAGGCGGCTCTGCTGTCACTGCCCGAGGAGATCCTGCAGGCCGAGGGGTTGTCGGTGCCGCCACCGCCCGCCCGCGGGCGGGGGACGGTGACGCCTTTCTTGCCGCGATCGGGCAATGGTCCCTCCCCGGCCGAGCCGCTCGCGGCGCCCGAACCGGGCCACGGGGCAGCGCTCGCCGCTGCGGCCCATGAGCCAGCCGCGCAGCAAGCCCAGGCAGTGGCCGAGGACCCTCCGGCGCGCCCCGCGCGCAAGGCGGCAGGTGGCCGTGGTCGCCGCGCCTCGGTGCCCACGTGGGACGAGATCATGTTCGGAAGCTCGCGCCGCCAGGACTAGCGGACTGCGGCTTAGCGAGCTGGCGTGGCGGAGTCCTCGTCGCTCCGCGGCGACGGGACGGGATGGCGCGCGGGCGTGCCGGTCAGGTCGTCCAGCTCGCCAGGCCAGCCAGAGCCGGTCGGCTCGAGGGCGGCGTCCGGTATCACGGCCTCGCCCGCGGGCGCGCTGACGGCGACGTCGTCGCCGCGCCGCCGCTCCCACGGCATTGCCGCGATCAGCAGAGGTATGACATCCCAGGACGTGAGGTACCACATCTTGGCGTGCATCCAGCCAGGGACACGGTCCGGCCCAAGCGCGAGATAGCCGAAACCGTCGAACACCGACGCCGCAACGATCGCCGGAGTGGCGAAAAAGGTCGTGCGCGCGGCAAGGAATGGCAGCGGCCATGCCAGATACTGGACGCTGACCCGCGGGCTCACCACCAGGAAGGTGATCAGCAGCGCCGTGGTCAGGTCCACTGGGTCGCTGCGGCGCCAGAGATAGCCGACCACCGCGACCGCGATAACCATTGCCACCAGGCCGAAACGGCCCACGGACGTGATGAATTCGAGCCTGCCCCGGGTGACCGCGACCGTCCAGCCCCAGTTTCCGACCATGGAGCGAAGCCCGATGATCCGGTGCGCAACGGTAGGCAGCCGCCGCAGGGGTGTGCCCACCGTGAGCGGTGAGGTGAGCCAGAAGAGCAGCGGTACGCCGACCACGCAGCACGACGCGCGCAGCCGTTTCCCCCAGTCAGGCAGCGTCGCAAGCACACCGGGCAGCAGCAGAAGCGACCACATGCCGATGGCGGCAGAAAGACCAAGCAGCCCTCCCGCGGCCGTGCTGCGGCGCGACCGGGCCAGGATGAATGCGGCGACAGCGAGTGCGAGCACCTCGGGTTCCAGCTGGCCATGCAGGGCGCAGATCATGATCGCGAGGGGATTGCACGCGTACTGAAACCGCCGCAGCGGGCCCCGCTGGGTCGCGAGCTTGCCAATCAGCGGGATAAGCACCAGGTCAGCGGCCACCGGCGCCAGCCGGCCAACAGCCGCCCAGGGCAGATGCGCCAGCTGGCCGAGCTTGAGCTCGGCGGCAAGCACGAACGCCATCGTGGGCAGGAACGGCCAGCCTCTCGGCCGTCCGCTCAGCAGCGGATCATGATGGTGCAGGACGGCCACCGCCGCGGAGTGGAAGTCGGCCGTGAAGTCCCAGGGTTGCCATGACTGCCTGGCTGCGACAACCCAGACAGCGCCGCGCAGCGCAGCGCCGACCACAAGTGCGGTGGGCAGCGATGGCTGCCAGCCGCGCCACGCCGCGATCAGATACAGTGCCAGGCCGACGCCGAGCACCGAACTCGCAGCGATCATATATTTCACGATGAGCTGAGGGTGACGGAATATCCGCGCATGCGCAGGGCTGCCTCGGTGATATCTGAGTCGTTCTACCGCTCCAAGAGCAGGGGCAGCATATCGTCAGCCGACGCCTTGCGCGGCGCATTTGCCGACCATTCGTGCCGCGCGCCGGCCCGCGTGCAGGGCCGGTGCGGCACGCGGCACCGCACTACGGTCAGTGACCGGTCGCGGCAGCCGTTCGGGATATTGATGCGAAACGGCTGCCGCACCGGGCTCGCGCACCCGCACCGCACCGTGCTTAGACGGTCACCGCGTACGATCTGGCAGGTGAGCAGACGCCTGCTTCGCGCCGGGCGCGGCGGTGCGGCGCGCGCAATGCGGCGAGCCGCGCTCATCGGCCTGTCCGCGGCCTGTTCGCTCACCGCTGGATGCGGGTTGATCGGCGGCACGAACATCGGGTCCTTTGACGTGCCGGAGATCATCACCGTAACGAGCCTCGCCTTCAGGGACCAAGGCGACCTGCCGCTGCGCTACACCTGCTTCGGCAAGGGCGTCAGCCCGCCCATTCACTGGTCAGGCGTCCCGACGGGAACCAAGGCGCTCGCGCTCGTGGTCGACGACTCGGACGCGCCGGTAACGCCGTATATATACTGGCTCGTTTTTGACATCAGCCCGCAGACGACAGAGCTTCAAGAAGGATCGCTTCCGCCTACCGCACGCCAGGCGCAAGGCACCGACAACATCGCCAAGTATGGCCCGCCCTGTCCGCGCTCCGCCAGCCACTCCTACCGTTTTACGCTCTATGCGATGAACGCGCCCGTGTCACTGCCAAAGGGAGCTGGGCTGAAGGCCGCCTGGCCAGCGATCGCGGCCCGAGCCATCGCGCGCGGCAGGCTAACCGGAATTGCGCGGAATCCACATGGCTGACCTGCAAGCCGAACCAGAAGCCATCGCGTCCATCCGGACCTGGTAAACATGTGGATACGCTACGTACGTAATGATGCGTAAAACTTCTCCAATCATGTGACAGCGGCGATAGTGTTCCGCCAGAATTAGTGTCCGGGCGAACGGCCTTGGACGGGACCAGGGCGCTAGCGTACGGGGGCAAGGCCCGCGTCTGTGGCCGCGTGTGCCTGGCTAGCGCCGTCGGGTGGCCATGCTAGTTGGGTGGTGCGATGACGCTGTTCGTGGTGCTCGGCCTTGTGGCCGTGGTTGTGGGCGTTCTTGTCGCCGTGGCGCTCGGCGTCCGCTCTATGCGGGCCGAAGGCGGCGAGGATGACTGGGACTCTCCGGTGGGCGACAGCGAGTTCGCCGATCCAGAAGACCTGGGCCACTCGATCCGCCGCGGCGGCGAGCGTGGGCGTGGTGGTTCGGCGGGCGCTCGGCGTCCCGCGGTCGCAGGCAGCGCCACCGCCACGGACCCTGGCTTCGACCCTGGCTTCCGGCAGGTGACGCCGGACGAGGTGCCCGCTCCCCGAGCGCCGGTTGGGCCGGCTCCGTCAGTTGCGCCGGTTGCGTCGGCCAGGCCGGGCAGGCGGCACAGCCAGCAGAAGGACCAGCCCAAAAAGCGGCACAGCCAGCGGAAGGACCAGCCCAAAAGGCCGGCGCGACCGCCACGGCTTCGCGGCGGCGACGCGGGGAAGGACTGGAACACCACCAACTGGGAACGGGTGTCCGACGAGGACTACTGGGCCGAGATGTCCGCTGACAAACCGCTCGCGTCCAGGACGGCCCAGTCGGCCGCTGACCTGCGACCTGGCGAGCCGGAGGCGAGCAAGGAGCGGGACACGCGCACCGATCCGAAACTGTCGCAGCCGGAGCGGCAGACCGCCGCGATGGCGATGCCCGGCGTTGCGTCTTCGCGACGCTACGAGGCCGCTGGCCGCGCCGAGACCGGCGGGGCCGAGCTTGACGCCGCCAGCTTGCCTGTCCGGCGGTCCGGCAGCTCCACCGACAGCGGCCGGATGGTACCCGCGGCGAGCGCGCAAGCGGCCCACAGCGGCGCCGACTATGCGGCTGCGGGTGTGTCTGGCGCGTACTACTCGGCGCCTCCCGCTGCGCCTCCCAGCTACTCCACGCAATCTGGGTATTCGGCGGCGCCGGGCGGCTATCCCGGGTCCGCGGCTGCTGGCTATCCGGCCGACGCCAGCTACCCAGCGCCCGTCGCCGGATACCAGACACCGTCGCACGGCATGAGCCAGCCCGGCATGAGCCAGCAGCCCGCAGGGCTCGCAGCAAGGCCTTCACGGCCTGACGCACCCGTCGGGCAAGGCCCCCCCGCCGGCTATGGTGCCGACACCCCTGGCTACGGCATGCCAACCGACCCTGGTTACGTCGCGAACAGCTCCTATGACGGCTCCCGCCGTGGCGAGGCCAGCACCCCCTACGGGCCCCCCGGTGGCTACGCCACAACGTATGCGGGCTACCCGGCTACGCCCTCGACCGGCCCGGCTGGAACCCATGCCCACCCTGGAGTTGCACCGGCGAGCGGCTACGCCAGCCAGCCGGCGGGCGGTTTCGCAAGCGGCTACCTGTCAAGCTCTGCCCTGTCCGCTCGCCAGCGATTGCCCGAGCCTGACCCCGAGCCCTTGGCCGACGCGGGCTCAGGCAATCCCTACGGCAGCTACGTCACCGGGCCGCCACCCGGTGACGGCCTCGACGCCGCGTCCCCATACGGGCGGACCCGCCCAGACGCGCCTGACTACGACGACCATCGCTCCCGCGGCGGATACGGGAACTACGGCGGCGGCGCTCATCGCTGACCGCGCCGCGATATCGGCTGGGGCTTGACAAGCCTGCGGTCGCCGCGCCGAGAATGTGGCGACTGAACAAGGTGGAGGCGATGCCGACAACCGCTCGTGATCATGCACGCACCTATCACTTGCACAGGCTTGCCACGGTGCTGGACGATCGCGGCTTCCACTCCGCGGTCAAGACCACCTATCCGGCGGCGCTGCACATTTTCATCCCGGGTGCGGCGATGCTGGCGGAAACCATCGACTGCATTCCGCTGGCCGACGAATACGGGCGGCTGCGCTGGTTCTACCGGTGGTCGTGGGGCGATGTTCTGCATGACACCGACGACCCTGGCGCCGCCGCCGCGAAGATCGCCGAGGTCCTCGCCGCGCGCTAACCGTGAATCGCGGGCGAAGTTATCCGCCTGCGACCGCCTGTCTGGCCCTGACCGGTATCCAGCACGGGTCCCTGCGGGGGCCTGGGCGCCCGGATATCTGGGAACAATCCCGGTCGATGGGGGCATTGACGTGCCCGGTAACAATGATCTCAAGGACCAGGTGAGCAACGTGCGATTCCTGGGTGGCGCGCCTCCGGCGCACGACCTTACCTACAGCGACGTGTTCATGGTGCCCAGCCGCAGCACCGTCGCGTCGCGGCTCGATGTCGACCTTCGCGCCCGTGACGACAGCGGCGCCACGATCCCGGTCGTGGCGGCCAACATGACGGCGGTGTCTGGGCGCCGGATGGCCGAGACCATCGCCCGCCGAGGCGGGCTTGCCGTCCTGCCACAGGACATCCCGCTCGACGTGGTCGCCGACGTGGTGACGTGGGTCAAGAACCGCCACCTCGTGCACGACACGCCGATCACGCTCGGGCCCAACGACACCACTGGCGAGGCGCTGAACCTGCTGCCGAAGCGGGCGCACGGCGCAGTGATCGTCATCGAGGACGGCAGGCCGGTCGGCGTGGTGACCGAGGCCGACTGCCAAGACGTTGACCGGTTCACCCAGCTTCGCCAGGTCATGTCCGCTGAGGTGCTCACGCTGCCTGCTGAGATTGAGCCGGAGAAGGCGTTCGCCCGGTTGCATGAGGGCCGGCACCGGCTCGCGCCTGTGGTGGACGGCGCCGGGAGGCTGACCGGCATCCTGACCAGGACCGGCGCGCTGCGAGCGACCCTCTACCGGCCAGCTACCGACGCGCGGGGACGGCTGCGGATCGCGGCGGCCATCGGTGTCAACGGTGACGTCGGAGGCAGGGCCATGGCTCTGGCCGAGGCGGGAGTCGACCTGCTCGTGGTGGACACCGCGCACGGCCACCAGGACAAGATGATCGCGGCGCTCGGTGCGATCCGGCGCTGCGACCCCCCCATGCCGGTCGCCGCGGGGAACGTGGTCACCAGCCAGGGTGTGCGAGAGCTCATCGAGGCGGGCGCGGACATCGTGAAGGTGGGTGTCGGCCCAGGCGCGATGTGTACCACCCGGATGATGACCGGCGTTGGCCGCCCGCAGTTCAGCGCGGTGCTCGAGTGCTCCGCGCAGGCGCGCCTGATGGGGCGGCACATCTGGGCGGACGGCGGGATACGCCATCCACGCGACATCGCGCTCGCACTCGCGGCCGGCGCGTCCAACGTGATGATCGGATCGTGGTTCGCTGGGACATACGAGTCACCAGGCGACGTGTTTCGCGATCCGGACGGGCGGCTCTACAAGGAGAGCTTCGGCATGGCGTCCGCGCGGGCGGTCAGGCTTCGCACGGCCGACGACTCGCCGTTCGACCGGGCGCGCAAGCAGCTCTTCGAGGAAGGCATCTCCACGGCGCGGATGTACCTTGACCCACACCGGCCGAGCGTCGAGGACCAGCTCGATGCGATCACGGCCGGGCTGCGCAGCGCATGCAGTTACGCGGGCGCACGCAACCTCGAAGAGCTGCATGAGCGGGCGGTTGTCGGGGTGCAAAGCGCGGCCGGCTACTCCGAGGGCATGCCGCACATGACGAGCTGGTAAGCGGGCGCCTTCGGGGCAGCCAGCGGGCCGCAGGGCTTCTAAACAGGTGCGTGCGTCGTCAAACTGGGGATATGTACGACTTCGATGTGCTGGTGATCGGCTCAGGGCCCGGCGGCCAGAAGGCGGCGATCGCCGCGGCGAAGCTCGATCGCAGGGTCGGCATCGTGGAACGGCCCGAGATGATCGGCGGCGTGTGCCTGAACACCGGCACTATCCCCTCGAAGACGCTCCGCGAGGCCGTCATTTACCTCACTGGGCTCACCCAGCGCGAGATGTACGGGCAGAGCTACCGCCTCAAGGATGACATCACCATCGCCGATCTCACCGTCAGGACCCGCCACGTGGTCGGCAGGGAAACCCAGGTGGTGCGCAGCCAACTGACGCGTAACCGGGTGGCGATCCTCACCGGGACTGCACATTTCGCCGACCCGCACGGCATCGAGATCGATGAGGGCGGCGGGGAGGTGCGCCACGTCAGCGCCGACAAGATCGTGATCGCTACCGGCACCAAGCCGGCCCGGCCGCCGACCGTCGCCTTCGACGAGCGCACGGTCATGGACTCCGACGGGATCCTGAACCTGGAGCGCATCCCGCGATCGATGGTGGTCGCGGGCGCCGGAGTGATCGGTATCGAGTACGCCTCGATGTTCGCCGCGCTTGGCACCAAGGTGACGGTGATCGAGCAGCGGGAGCGGATGCTCGAATTCTGCGATCTTGAGGTGGTCGAGGCACTGAAGTATCACCTGCGCGACCTCGCCGTGACGTTCCGTTTCGGCGAGACGGTGTCCTCGGTTGAAGCGCGGCCTGATGGCGCCATCGCGATGCTGCAAAGCGGGAAGCGAATACCGGCCGAGACCGTCATGTACTCGGCGGGGCGCCAGGGAATGACGGGGCATCTGCGACTCGATGCGGCAGGCCTGGAAAGTGACAAACGCGGGCGCATCGCCGTCGATGAGTTCTTCCGCACCACGGCCCCGAACATCTACGCGGTCGGCGACGTCATCGGCTTCCCCGCGCTCGCCGCGACCTCGATGGAGCAGGGCCGGCTGGCCGCGCACCACGCCTGCGGAGAGCCGGTCCACGCCACCGACAAGCTGCAGCCGATCGGCATTTACAGCATCCCGGAGATCAGCTTCATCGGCCGGACAGAAGACCAGCTGACCAAGGACTGCGTCCCGTTCGAGGTGGGCGTGTCGCGGTACCGCGAGCTGGCTCGCGGGCAGATCATCGGTGACTCTTACGGAGTGCTCAAGCTGCTCGTCTCGCCCGAAGACGGCACCTTGCTCGGCGTACACGTGTTCGGCACCGGCGCCACCGAGCTTGTTCACATCGGTCAGGCGGTCATGGGCTGCGGCGGCACAATCGACTATCTCGTCGACGCCGTGTTCAACTATCCGACGCTGGCCGAGTCGTACAAGGTCGCCGCGCTGGACGCGAACAACAAGATTCGCCAGATCACCCGCTTCTCCGATCTCTAGCACGACCGGCGGGCACGTGCTGGCTCGCTCCGGGTCAGCCGTTCAGCATTGGCGGTGAGCCAGCCGGCTGAACAGGCGCGGTGACCGTCATCACCCAGCGGCCGATGCGATCGACCAGCCTGTTGGACGTGGCCGACTCGGCGTGCCCGGATCCCTTCAGGATCCACAGCTCCTTCGGGTCGCCCGCAGCCTCATAGATCTGATGCGCGTGGTCCACGGGGAAGTAGGTGTCCCGGTCACCGTGCACCACCAGCAGGGGGACCGGGGCGATCATGGCGGCGGCCTCCGCTGGCGACACGGGCACCGGGTTCCAGCGCGCGTGGTTCACCCGCGTGTGCAGCGCCACGCGCGTGATAAGCCTGCCGACGGGGTACTCCACCGCCCAGTGGACCCGGCGCATTGGCGTGGTGCCGCGGTAATACCATCGGCCCGGCCCACTCACCGACACCACCGCGTCAAGCCCGGCGGCCTCCCCCGCCAGCCCGGCGTGGCGAAGCACGACCGATGCGCCCATGGAGAAGCCGACGGCGGCGATGCGCTTGAAGCCGAGTTCGCGCGCCCATGCCACGGCAACAGCGAGGTCACGGGTTTCCCTGTCACCGAGCGTGGATGTGCCGCCGGATCGGCCGTGCCCGCGGAAGTCGAAGCAGACGGTGCCGCCAGACCCGGCGAACCTGTTCGCGATCCGCCACACCGAGGGCCGCTGCCAGGACCCGGTGAACCCGTGGGCCACCACGAAGGCGAGATCTGCGTAATCGGGATCGGCGGATCTTGGCGGCAGATAGACCGCCTCGATCGGCACGCCGTCGTTGGTGGGCAGGGTCCGCACGGTCGGGATCGGTGTGGCCATGCCGCCATTGTCTGGGGTATCACGGGGTAGTTGGAACCGCTCCGCGCCAGGTGCCCTGGAGGAACCCATGCCCGTGCTGTCAGCTCTCATCGATGCGCTCCGCAGCGGCGCCGTTGAGGTAGTAGACCTTACCGCGCCGCTTTCCGCCGATACTCCGGTGATCAGGCTGCCTGAGCCGTTCGGCAACACGGCGACATTCTCGCTTCATGAGATCAGCCACTACGACGAGCGCGGCCCGGCTTGGTACTGGAACAACATCTCCACGGGCGAGCACACGGGAACGCACTTCGACGCGCCGGTGCACTGGGTGACCGGCCAAAGCCTCGACGACGTCGCCGAGATCCCTGTGACGCGGCTGATCGCCCCCGCGGCCGTGCTTGACTTCACCAGTCAAGCCGCCGCTGACCCCGATTTCCTGCTCGAGGTAGAGCACATCGTCAAATGGCAGAGCGAGCACGGGCCGCTTCCTGACGGGGGGTGGCTGCTCTACCGGACTGGCTGGGACGCCCGCTCGCATGGCCAGCAGGAGTTCCTCAATGCCGACGAGACGGGGCCGCACACCCCGGGTATGTCGGTTGAGTGCGCGCAATGGCTCGCGGACGAGGCGCCCGTGATCGGAATCGGTGTCGAAACAGTCGGCACCGACGCGGGCGCGGCGCATTCCTTCGACCCAGCGTTCCCCTGCCACTCCTTCTTGCTCGGCGCCGGAAAGTACGGGCTCACCCAGCTGCGGAACCTGTCGCGGCTGCCCGCGCACGGCGCCGCGGTGATCGCGGGGCCATTGCCGATCAGGGGTGGCTCGGGCAGCCCCGCACGTGTGCTCGCTCTCGTCGAGCGCACTGCGTAGCGGAGGTGACCACATGCTTGTCGCAGAGGCGGTAGCCGACGTTTTGCAGGGCTTCGGCGCAGACACGGTGTTCGGCCTCGTCGGCAGCGGCAACTTCCACGTCACGAACGCCCTGACGGCCCGTGGCGTGTCGTTTGTCGCCGCCCGACACGAGTGCGGGGCCGCGGCCATGGCCGACGCGTGGTCCCGAACGAGCGGCCGGACCGGGCTGCTGTCGCTGCACCAGGGCCCCGGGTTCACCAACGCGCTCACCGGGATCACCGAGGCAGCCAAGAGCCGCACTCCGCTTGTCGTCCTCGCCGCCGACGTGGCCGGCCCAGAGGTCAGGTCCAATTTCAGAATCGGCATGGATGCGCTCGCCGCGGCCGTCGGCGCGGTGCCTGAGCGGATCCATTCCCCGCGATCCGCCCGCGCCGACGCGGCACGGGCGTTCCGCACCGCGACGCGCGAGCGGCGAACGGTGGTCCTTTCGATGCCGCTCGACGTGCAACACGCGCAGTGCCCATCGCCGACGCCGACCACGGCGGGGCAGGCCAGGCACGGACCAGCCATGCCGGGGCCAGTCATGTCGGCAGCGGCGGCAGAACCGCTGGCCTCCCCCGCACCCGCCGCGGGTGCGGTGCAAGCGCTCGCGGCCACGATGCGGCGCGCACAGCGCCCGGTCTTCATCGCCGGCCGCGGGGCCCGCGTCTGCCGGGCACGCGCTGAGATCGAGCGGCTCGGCGACGCTTGCGGCGCGCTGCTCGCGACGTCAGCCGCCGCGAAAGGCCTGTTCCGCGGCAGCGCGTGGGACCTGGACGTGAGCGGCGGGTTCGCGTCGCCGCTTGCCGCCGAGCTCATCGCCGGCGCGGACGTCATCGTGAGCTGGGGCTGCGGGCTGAACACGTGGACGACGCGCCACGGCGCCCTGCTCGGACCAGGCACGGCGGTCGTTCAGGTCGATCTTGACACCTCGGCCATTGGCGGGCACGTGCCAGCCGACCTCGGTGTTCTCGGCGACGCGCGGGAAACCGCGCGGGCTGTTGCTGACGAGCTGGCCGACCACGCCGCCCTCGGTTATCGCTCGGCGGAGCTGCGGGACCGCATCGCCGCGGAGGTCCGCTGGCGGGACGTGCCGTTCAAGGACGAGAGTGACGGCGGCAGGATCGATCCACGGGCGCTGTCGATCGCGCTTGACGACATGCTGCCGGCCGAGCGCGTGGTTGCTGTCGACTCCGGCAACTTCATGGGCTTCCCGAGCATGTACCTCACCGTTCCCGACGCCGACGGGTTCTGCTTCACTCAGGCCTACCAGTCGGTCGGCCTCGGCCTCGCCAGCGCGATCGGCGCGGCCGTCGCGGCGCCCGCACGGCTGCCGATCGCCGCGCTCGGCGACGGTGGCGCGCTCATGGGGATCAGCGAGATGGACACGGCGGTGCGGCTCGGCCTCCCCCTCGTCGTGGTCGTCTACGACGACGAGGCGTACGGTGCGGAGGTTCACCACTTCGGGCCGGGCGGGCATCCGCTGCACACGGTCATGTTCCCGCCGACCGACATCGCCGCAATCGGGCGCGGCTACGGCTGCGACGCGGTTACGGTGCGCGCCGCCAACGACCTGTCGGCGCTGGCGCGCTGGCTGGACGGGCCGCGGGAGCGGCCGATCGTGATCGACGCCAAGATCACGGCCGAGCATGGCTCGTGGTGGCTCGAAGAGGCATTCCGCGGCCATTGAACCCCGCACGCCCACCGCCACGAGGGCGCCTGCGGTCATTGCTCCTCGTGGCCGGCGCGCCGCCTGGGCGTCGGCGCCGAACCCGCCGACGGCGACGGCCGAGCAGGCGCCGACGCCGCGCCCACGAGGACACTCGCGTCCACGCGGGTCAGGGCCTCGGTCGGGTACGCCTCCTCGCCGTGCACCGCGACATCGCCGGTCTCGAGCGCCTCATCGGGTATCCGCAGCTTCATGAACAGTCCAAGCACGCGCAGTATGAGGAAGGTGGTCAGCGCCGTCCAGACGATGACGGTCAGGGCCGCACCTGCCTGGATGAGCAACTGCTTGGGGTGGCCATACAACAGGCCAGCCACGCTGAATCCCGGGCTGTTGCGGGTACCTGGATAGACGATCATCTTCGGATCGGCGAAAAAGCCAACGAGCAAGCCGCCGCAAAGCCCGGCTATGCCGTGGGTGTAGAAGACGCCGAGCGCGTCGTCGACGCGGCTGAACGGCGGCACCTTGCTGAGGAAGTTCCAGGCTGCCCAGACGATCGTGGCGCCGATCAGGCCGATCATGATCGCGCCGAGGCCGTTCACGTACCCGGCGGCGGGCGTGATCCCCACCAGGCCGACGATCATTCCGTTGACGCCGCCGAGGAAGGTGGGCTTGCGCTCCTTGCCACCGATCATGTCCAGCACGATCCAGGTCATCATCGCGATGGCGGTCGCCAGGTTGGTGTTGAGCACCGCCGCGGCGGCGTCGGCGCCCGCGAAGTACGGGTCGCCGCCGTTGAAGCCGTTCCAGCCCAGCCACAGGATGCCCGCGCCAACCGCGACGAACAGCAGGTTGTTGGGCACCGCGTGCTCGCGGTCCCGCTTGAGCCGTGGCCCGATCACGGCGGCCGCCGTGAAGCCGGCCACCCCAGCGGCCAAATGGATCACATAGCCGCCGCTGTAGTCCAGCGCGCCCTGGTGCGCCCACCAGCCGCCTCCCCACAGCAGGAAGGCATTGACCGAATAGGCGAAGGTGGACCAGAGCGGGACAAAGATCAGCCACACCTTGAAGCTGATCCGGCCCACCACGCTGCCGAGGAACAGGATCGGTGTGATCGCCGCGAACACGAACTGAAAGTAGACGAGCGCGGACTGCGGGAACCTGAACGCAGGCATCCCCCCGGTGCCGCTGATGAGCGGGATGTGCGCACGATTCTGCAGGCCGCCGTGACCGATCACCGCGCCGGGCATGCCGACGAACGTGTTGATCCACGGCTCGCCGAAGCCCATCTTGAACACCCAGAGCACCCACACGATCAGCACCGTGCAGAACGCGGTGAAGGTCATCAACATCGTGTTTACGGCCCACTTGCGCTGCACAAGCCCGCCGTACAGCACGGTGAGTGCCGGAATGCTCATCAGGCCGACCAGCGTCGCGGCCGTGAGCTGCCAGGAGTTGTCTCCAGCATTCAGCCAACTTGGATAAGGAACCACTGCTCCACGCCTCCAGGTTTGCCGCAGACGGCGCGACCGCCAGGGCTTCCCGCCGGTCGTTTGGTACATGTCTCCCACGGGCGAGTTTCGGACACATTTCCCAGCTGTTACGTAGCTGGGAACGTGCAGCAGTCCAGGCCAGAGCAGATTTCACCGATGTTTCGGCCACGCCTGCGACGTCGGCTCACGTAACCGAAATCGGCGGCGCCACGTGGCAGCAAGGGTGACCGCATCGAATATGCACACGGAAAGCAACTAATGTGTTACAACATGTTTCGGCGCGATACGCCCAGGGACCGCGGCGGGGGCGTCCCAGATGCTGCCCAGCATCGGCCAAGTCAAAGGGGGTGTCCCCCGCCGCCCGGGCGGGTCCACAGCGGGCGGCGCGGGTGCTCAGCGCGACGCCCGCACGGGGTCCTCAGCGCGCGGTCTCCACCCGGCGCTGGATCTTGTTCATGCCGCGCAGCCACCGGTCGGTGTCGGCGGCGCGGCCGGCATACATCTGGGCCACCTCTGGGTGGGGCAGGATGAGGAACCTGCCGTCCCCGAGCGCCTCCATCACCGCGTCCGCCACCTGCTCAGGCTCGATCGCCGAGTCACCCAGGATCAGCCTGCCGGTCTCACCAGTCGCGGCGAGCATCGGCGTCCGCACGCCCTGCGGGCAGAGCGCCTGCACGGTGATCCCGCGGTGCCGGTAGGTCGCGGAAAGCCATTCCGCGAACCCGAGCGCGGCGTGCTTGGTGACCGAGTAGGGCGCCGCGCCGAGCATGGTGAGCAACCCAGCGGCCGAGACCGTGGCGATCATATGGCCGCTGCCCCTGTCCAGCCACGGGCCAAGCAGCAGCCGGGCTGCCCGGACGTGCGCCATCACGTTCACCTGCCAGGACTGCTCCCAGTCGGGCTCGGGCGCGTCTTGGCCGCTGTGGCACGCCACCCCTGCATTGGCGCAGTACAGGTCGATCTCGCCGAGCTGATCACGTGCCAGGGACACAAGCTCGGCCACCCCCCACTCGCTCGCCGCGTCCCCCGGTATCGCGATCCCGCCTGCCTGAGCCGCGACCGCGGTAGCGGCCGACGCGTCAATGTCGTTGACCACGACTTGGGCGCCTTCGGCGCCAAAACGCATGGCCAGTGCGGCACCGATGCCGCTGCCTGCGCCGGTGACGACGACGCCCGCGCCGGGCAGGTCGGCGGCTAGCACGCCGTGGTCCTCAGCACAATGGCCCGCCCGCCACATAGATCACCTGACCGGACACGAAGCCCGCCCCCTCGCTCGCGAGGAACGAGATGGTGTGCGCGATGTCCTCCGGCACCCCGACCCGCCGCACCGGGGTCCGCGCCGCTCTCTCCTGCTGGAGTTCGGTGAAGTCCACGTTCAGCCGCGCCGCGGTCGCCCTGGTCATGTCGGTCACGATGAATCCGGGCGCGACCGCGTTGACCGTGATGCCGAACTGGCCAAGCTCGATCGCCAGGGCCTTGGTGAATCCCTGCAGCCCGGCCTTTGCCGCCGAGTAGTTGGCCTGGCCGCGGTTGCCGAGCGCCGAACTGCTTGACAGGCTGATGATCCGCCCATAGCGGCGGGCGACCATGTGCTGTTGCGCCGCCCTGCTCATCAGGAACGCGCCACGCAGATGGACCGCCATCACGGTGTCCCAGTCGTCGTCAGTCATCTTGAACAGCAGGTTGTCGCGCAGCACTCCGGCGTTGTTGACCAGCACTGCCGGCGGGCCCAGTTCGGTGGCGACGCGCTCTACGGCCGCGTCGACCTGACCCGGCTTGGTCACATCCGCGCCGACCACCAGCGCGCTGCCTCCCGCGGTGTTTATGGCGTCGGTGGTGGCCTTGCACGCGGCCTCTTCAAGGTCGAGCACGGCGACGGCCATGCCTTCGGCCGCCAGCCGGCGTGCGGTGGCCGCGCCGATGCCGCGCGCGGCGCCGGTGACGATGGCAACACGCTGAACTGGGCTTGTCATGTCATCTCCTCATGTCCGTGCGCAGTCCGTGCGCACTGTGGCGCCGCAACTCGTGGCGGGCGAGCGAGCGCTTGTGGACCTCGTCGGGCCCGTCGGCCAAGCGCAGCGAGCGCGCGCCCGCCCACAGGTACGCCAACGGGAAGTCCTGGCTGACTCCGGCGGCGCCGTGCGCCTGGATGGCATGGTCGATGACCCACTCCGCCATCCGTGGCGTGACGATCTTGATCGCCTGGATCTCGGTGTGCGCGCCCTTGTTGCCGATGGTGTCCATCAGCCAGGCCGCCTTCAGCACCAGCAGGCGGGCCGCTTCGATGCGCACGCGCGACTCGGCGATCCAGTCCTGCACGACGCCCTGCTCGGCCAGGCTTTTGCCGAAGGCCGCCCGGCCGCTGACCCGCCGGCACATCAGCTCGAGCGCGCGCTCGGCCATGCCAATCAGCCGCATGCAGTGATGAATGCGACCCGGCCCGAGCCGAGCCTGCGCGATGGCGAACCCCTCGCCCGCCCCGCCAAGCAGGTCGCTGACAGGGACCCGCACATCATGGAACTCCACCTCCGCATGGCCGCCGTGCGGACCGTCGGTGTACCCGAACAGGCTCAGCCCTCTCCGCACCCGCACGCCCGGCGTGTCACGCGGGACAAGGATCATCGACTGCTGCCTGTGACTGTCGGCCGACGGATCGGTCTTGCCCATGACGATCAGGAGTTCGCACGCCGGGTTCATCGCCCCGGACGACCACCATTTGCGGCCGTTGATCACATAGCTGTCGCCGTCGCGTTCGATCCGGGTCGCGATGTTGGTCGCGTCGGAGGAGGCGACATCGGGCTCGGTCATGCAAAACGCCGACCTGATCTTGCCGTCGAGCAGCGGCGCGAGCCAGCGCTCCCGCTGCTGCTCGGTGCCGAACGCGGCGAGCAGCTCCATGTTGCCTGTGTCGGGCGCCGCGCAGTTCAGCGCCTCCGGCGCGAGCGCCGGGCTGTGCCCGGTGATCTCGGCCAGGGGCGCGTACTGCGCGTTTGTCAGCCCTGCGCCGAGCGGATGGTGCGGCAGGAACAGATTCCACAGCCCCGCCTCGCGCGCCTTCGCCTTCAGTTGCTCGACGATGGGCGGCCGCGCCCACGGATCCACCTGCTCTGCCACCTGCCGAGCGAACACGCTTTCTGCCGGGTAGACGTGCTCCGCCATGAAGGCGAGCAGCCGCTTTCGCAGGTCCTCGGTTTGTGGGTCGAATGCGAAGTCCATGCGCGGCCGCCTCTCCGGTTGTGCCTGACGGTCAACCCTACCTACCCGCCGGTACGCGGTCGTGGGCCGATGGATCGCGGCCGCGCAGGCGACCACCCAAACTGATCCTTAACGGCTCACGCGGCGTGGCTGCCCCGGCAGGCAAGTCAGCGGTCTGGCTTGCGCCCGACGCCGCAGAATTCGTCCACCTCGGCGGAACCCCACGGATCGGGTTCTGGCCGCCAGCGCGAAAGCGGCACGACGCCGGGTTCAAGTAGGTCAAGGCCGTCGAAGAAGCCGGCGATCTGGTCGGGAGTACGGATGACCATCGGGACCGAACCGCCCTCGTTCCAGACGCGGACCGCCTCATCGGTGCGCGCTCCGTGGATGGCGTTGGTCGTGTGGGTCAGCACCAGGTAGCCGCCCGGCGTCAGGGCATCGACCAGGCGGCGGACGATGGACCTGGCCTCGTCGTCGTCGCTTATGAAGATCAAAATCCCGAGCATGGTGATCGCGACCGGCCGGTCGAAGTTCAGCGTGCGCCCCGCCTCGGCAAGTATCAGGCCCGGGTCGTGTAAGTCGGCGTCGATGTAGTCGGTGACGCCCTCGGGGGAGCTGGTCAGCAGCGCGCGGGCGTGCGCGAGCACGAGCGGGTCGTTATCCACATAGACGATGCGGGACTCGGGAGCGACCCGCTGGGCGACCTCGTGGGTGTTGTCAACGGTGGGCAGGCCGGTGCCGATGTCGAGGAACTGGCGCACCCCTGCCTCACCCGCGAGGTACCGGACCGCTCGGCCAAGGAACGCCCGCTGTTGGCGGGCCAGGGTGGCTATCTCGGGGTAGACCTCGAGCGTCTGGTCACCAACGTCACGGTCGGCGGCGTAGTTGTCCTTGCCGCCAAGCCAGTAGTTCCAGATTCTGGCCGGATGCGCGACCGTCGTGTCGATGTCGCGGGCTGGCTGGCCAGCGTGGGACGCGTCGTCTGCCATGATGAAGGCATCTCCTGTAGTCCATGTCCTGTAGTGCGTGTCCTGTTGCCCGTGTGGCGCGGAAGTGTTGTCACCGGGTTACGGTGGGTTTCCGCCGTTGTGCCCGCATCATCTCACCGGCCCCCATGCCGGTCACGGCGAATGCGAAACCGACAAGAACCTGACGGTCTGGCAACCGCCGAGCCAGTTTCAGCCACGGAAGAGGCAATGCCGCAGTGTGCGCAACCCTCGGCCGGGTAGGGTCGTCACATTCGTTAGGCAGGTACCCGTCCGGGACAACCCGGGGAGGATGATCGTTCCGGTGAGAATTGCGATCGCCATCTACGATCGGTTCAGGCAGCTCATCCATGAGCTGGCCAAGTTCGGCGTCATCGGGGCGGCGGCCTTCCTTGTGACCTGGGGGGGGACGAACCTGCTGCACTTCGGACTGCGGATGGGGCCGCTCACGTCGAACACCGTCGCCACGGTGGTCGCGGCATCCCTGGCATTCGCGGGCAACCGGTACTGGACGTTCCGGCACCGCGCCGCCACCGGGCTCGGCCGCGAGTACTTCCTCTTTTTCGTGCTCAACGGCGTCGGCCTGCTCATCCAGCTGCTTTGCATCGGCTTCACGCACTACACGCTCAAGCTGGACGACCAATTCTCCTACAACGCGGCGCTTGTCTTCGGCATCGGTCTCGGCACGCTCTTCCGGTTCTGGTCGTACAAGAAATGGGTCTTCCTGCCACCGCAGTTGCCGGCCGTCGACGCCCGCACCGGCCTGCCATCCCCCGCACAGGTGACCGTGCCCGACTCGCTGAAGGGGACGTTCAGCGGCTGGCTGCGCGGCGCTGCCGGGCCGACCGGCCCCGCGCCGGACGGCGCCGCGCACAACGGGCACGCGGGCGACCGGCCGGCGGCCTCTCTTCGTGGGCACGACTCGGACTGACGCGGCGCAGGTCCCCTCGCCACGGCCGGCCGAACTCACCTACGATAAGCGGCCATCATGCACGTGATTGCAACCGCCGGTCATGTCGATCACGGTAAGTCCGCGCTGGTGCGGGCGCTGACCGGAATGGAACCCGATCGGTGGGCCGACGAGATCCGCCGCGGGATGACCATAGATCTCGGATTCTGCTGGATGTCGCTCGGCGGCGGCGATGGCGATGGCGACGCTGACGCCGATGTGGCCTTCGTCGACGTTCCCGGGCACGAGCGTTACGTCGCGAACATGCTCGCTGGCGCGGGGCCCGCGCCCGCCATCCTGTTCGTCGTCGCTGCCGATGAGGGCTGGCGAGCCCAATCCGAGGAGCATCTCGCCGCGGTCGACGCGCTGGGCATCGAGCATGGCCTGCTCGCCGTCACCCGCTGCGACCTAGCCGATCCGGGACCCGCAATCGAGGCGGCCACGGCGCGGATCGCGCGGTCGTCGCTTGGGCAGGTGGAAGCGGTCGCGGTGAGTTCGGTCACCGGCGCGGGCCTGCCCGGGCTGCGGGCGGCGATGCGCCGGCTGATCCGCAGGATCGCTCCGCCGGACCCAGCCGCCGACGTGCGGCTGTGGGTCGACCGGTCATTTACCATCACAGGTCACGGCACGGTGGCAACCGGCACGCTGACCGCGGGCACCATCCGGGTCGGTGACGAGCTGATCGCCCTCCCGATCCAGCGCCCGCTGCGAGTACGTGGCCTGCAGGCGTTGAAGACCGAGCGCCAGCACGTGGCCGCGATCGCGCGGGTCGCGGTCAACCTGCGCGGCGCCGACCCTGCCGATGTGCGCCGCGGCAGCGCGCTCGTCACGCCGGGCCGCTGGCTCGCCACGCGGACCGTGGATGTGCGGCTGGCCGATCCGCAGGCACGCCTGCCGGCAGCGCCGATGCTGCACATCGGGTCGTGCGGCATCAGCGCCCGGGTCAGAAGGCTCGGCGCCGACACGGCCCGGCTGAGTCTGCGAACACCCCTGCCGCTGCGCATCGGAGACATCGCCGCGTTGCGCAGTCCGGGCCGTGATGCGGTCAGGCAGGTCGGCATAACCCGCGCCACCGTGCTCGACGTGAAGCCACCGCCGCTACGTAGGCGCGGCGCAGCGCGGGAGCGTGCCGCCGAGTTGGCGGGCATGACCGGCGCCGCGGATGCGCGCGCCGAGCTGAGCCGGCGCAGGCTGGTCCGGGTGCGGGACATGATCGCTATGGGCGCCGCGCCAACAGCATCTCCCGTTGCCGGGGACTGGCTGGCCGATCCGGGCTGGTGGCGCGAACTCGGTGGCAGGCTGGCGGCGGCGACCCAGGCGCACGCGGCGAGCCGCCCGCTCGACCCGGGATTGCCTGCGGAGGCCGCCAGGCAGCAGCTTGGGCTGCCCGACCGCCGGCTGGTCGAGGCGCTCGTCCGGCCGCCATTGACCTATCACGGCGGCAAGATCTACTGCTCGCCCGCCGCGCCGAGCCTGCCGCCGCAGCTTCAGGCCGCAGTCGAGACCATCCGCAGCGACCTGCGCAGTAACCCCTACCTCGCGCCCGACTCCACGCGGTTGCGCGAACTGCGGCTTGGTCAGCGCCAGCTCGCGGCCGCCGTTCGGGCTGGATACCTGCTCCGCGTGTCGCCCGAGGTGTACCTGCTGCCCGGCGCCGACGAGCTAGCGGCGCGAATCCTGGCCGACCTGCCGCAGCCGTTCACGCTCAGCCAGGCCAGGCAGGCGCTGCGGACCACCCGGCGGGTGGCGGTGCCGCTGCTTGAGATGCTGGACCGGCTCGGCCACACGCAACGGCTGGACGAGACCCAGCGCAGGGTCAGGTGAGGGCCTGCGGAAATGCGCGCAACAGCACCGGCCCGGCGAGTTCCGATGGCTGAGCGACCGCCGCTGACCAGTCCGTGCCGCCAGGCAGGTCCTGGGTGAGCCAGGTGTCGGGGCAGTTGCCCGAGACATGGCGGACCAGCGCGCAGGCGCCATGCTGCGGTTGGACCTCCACGGTGGACATGCTGCCAGCCAGCCCGACACCGCAGGCTTTGAGCACGGCTTCCTTGCGCGTCCAGCAACGGAAGAACATCGGCAGCTGCGCGTCCGGTGGCAGGCCCATCAGATGAACGTTCTCCGACTCGGTCAGGCAGGCTTGCGACATCCGGGCGACGTCGAGGCTGCGGTGGCATTCGATGTCCACCCCGACGGGCCGGCCGAGCGCCACCGCGAGCAGCCAGTGGCGGCCCGAGTGGGAAAGGTTGTGGCTCAGCGCTGTGACTGGCCACTCGACCGTGGGCCTGCCGTGCTTGGCGCTGCCGCACCGGCAGCACGGGGTGCGGCCGAGTCGGATCGCCGCGGGATCGGCGCCCAGATAACTCCCGAGCACACGGCGCGCCGCCGCATGCGCGGCCACGAACCGCGCTCCGTCGCTGGCGCGGATCAGGCGGGCGGAGCGGTCACGTTCTTCTCGGGAAAGAACGGCAAGATCTTCCGCTGGGACCGTGGCGGGCTCACCTTTCGGCGAGTCCGCCGCAAGCACGCCGTGCCAGACGTGCACCTCGTCGCCTATCGCCCGCTCGCCAGGGCCACCGACCTCCATCCGCCCATCTTCCCCCTGTTTCGGCTCATAACGATCGCGTCCCAGGCAAGTCGATCGTTGCCCGTATCGAAGGCGGCGGGTTGGACAACGTACCTTTGGCGATATAACGGACTGGCCGCCGCATTTCCATGCGAGCCCGCAGCGGCCGTGCGGGACCCGCAGCAGCCGTGCGAGGTGCCGAGTCAGGAGGAGAGCTGAGCCACGATGACAGCCAATCCGAGCGAAGGCAGCCTGCAGATCACCGACTCAAGGACGGGCCGCAGCTACGAGATCCCGATCGTTGACGGCGCGATCCGCGCCACCGACCTGCGCCAGGTGAAGGCAAGCGAGGACGACCCGGGGATCTTGTCCTATGACCCAGCCTTCCTGAACACGGCGAGTTGCCGCAGCGCCATCACTTTCATCGATGGCGAGAAGGGGATTTTGCGCTACCGCGGCTACCCGATCGAGGAACTGGCTGATCAATGCTCGTTCCTCGACGTCGCCTACCTGCTGGTGAACGGTGAACTTCCGGACGCGGTTCCCGCGGAGGCGTGGGCGGACGAGATCACCCACCACACGTTCGTACACGAGAACGTGAAGAAGTTCATCGACGGCTTCCACCACGACGCTCATCCGATGGGAATTCTGGTGAGCACCATGGGCGGCTTGTCGACGTTCTACCCGGAGGCAAAGGCGATCTTCGACGAACACAAGCGGCGCAAGCAAATGGTCCGGCTGATCGCGAAGATGCCGACGCTGGCCGCGTTCGCCTACAGGCACGCGGTAGGCCTGCCGTACGCCTACCCGGACAACGATCTCTCGTACGCGGGCAACTTCCTCAACATGATGTGGAAGACCACCGAGCTGAGCTACCGCCCGGATCCCGTGCTCGAACGCGCCGTCGACAAGCTGCTCATCCTGCACGCCGACCACGAGCAGAACTGCTCGGCGAACACGATGCGCGCTGTCGGCAGCGCGCACTCGGACCCGTTCTCGGCGGCGGCTGCCGCGGCCGCGGCGCTTTACGGCCCGCTGCACGGCGGGGCGAACGAGCAGGTGCTGAAGATGCTCACGGAGATCGGTTCGGTGGATAACGTGCCGGCCTATGTGCAACGGGTGAAACGCGGCGAGCTGAGGATGATGGGATTCGGCCACCGCGTCTACAAGAACTTCGACCCCCGCGCCACCATCATCAAGGAGGTCGCCGACCAGGTATTCAAGGTCACCGGGCGGAACCGGTTGCTCGACATCGCGCTGGAGCTTGAGCGGATCGCGCTGGCCGACGATTACTTCGTGAGCCACAAGCTCTACCCGAACGTGGACTTCTACTCGGGCATCATCTACCAGGCCATGGGCTTCCCTGTGGAGATGTTCCCCGTCCTTTTCGCGATCGGACGCACGCCCGGCTGGCTAGCCCAGTGGGAGGAGGGCATCCTCGATGGCGAGCAGCGGATTTCCCGGCCGCGCCAGATCTACGTGGGCGAAAAGCTCCGCCACCTCAAACCGCCACAGTGACCCCGCCCTGCGCCGTGAGCGGCGTGCCATGCGGCAGCCGTTAAGACAGTGCTGGCCCGGGGGGGACGACCCTGGGACGACCCCCCGGAACCCCCTGCATGCGCCGCGAGCGGCGCGCCATTGCGGCAGCCGTTCGGGATATGTATGGGACGGCGTTGGCTACGGTGGCGCGCCGACTAAACTCACCACGTGATCGACCTCAAGGCCGCCCGCCGGGAACCGGGCTATTTCCGCGCCGCCCTCGCCCGCAGAGGCGCCGCGGCGGACTTCGATGCGCTGCTCGCCGCCGACCGCCGCTGGCGTGAGCTGACCGAGCGCGTGGAGCGGCTGCGCGCGCGGCAGAAGCGATCATCGAAGGGAACGCCGAGCCCGGGCGAGCTTGCCGAGTTGCGCGGGCTCAAGGATGAGCTCGCCGCGGCCGAGGCCGAGCTTGCCGCCGCGGGAGATGAGCGACAGGCGCTGCTCGACCGGATCCCCAACCTGCCCGATCCGACGGCGGCCGACGGCATGGCCGAAGAGGACGCCATGCTTGTGCGGCGGTGGGGTTCGCCGCCGGAGTTCGGCTTCGCGCCGCGTGACCACCTCGAACTCGGCTCGCCGTCCGGCTGGGTCGACATGGCGCGCGGGGCCCGTGCCTCCGGGTCGCGCTTTGCATACCGGTTCGGCGACGTCGCGCTCACCGAGCTTGCGATGTACCGCTACGTGCTCGAGTTCCTCGCCGGGCGGGGCTTCCTGCCTGTCCTGCCGCCGGTGCTCGTCGGCGAGCGCGCCATGTACGGCACGGGCTTTTTGCCCACCGACGAGGTGAACATCTACCACCTGGAGCGCGACAAGCTCTATCTGACCGGCACGTCGGAGGTGGCCATGGCCGCCATCCACTCCGACGAGCGCCTGGACGAGGATCAGCTGCCGGCCTGTTATGCGGCGATGTCGACCTGTTTTCGGCGCGAGGCCGGCGCTGCTGGCAAGGACACCCGCGGCATGTACCGCGTACACCAGTTCGACAAGGTGGAGATGTACGTCTACTGCCCGCCGGAGGAGTCGGCGCAGTTCCACGAGCGTCTGCTCGGCTACGAAGAGGAGATCGTGCAAAGCCTCGGGCTGCCGTACCGGGTGATGAACATCGCCGTCGGCGACCTGGGCGCGTCGGCAACGAAAAAGTACGACATCGAGGCCTGGTTTCCTAGCCAGCAGCGGTACCGCGAGATCACCTCGTGCTCGAACACCACCGACTACCAGGCGCGGCGGCTGAATGTGCGGTTCCGGCGGGAGGGCAAGCTCGAATTCGCGCACACGCTGAACGGAACCGGGGTGACAGCTCGCGCGCTCCTGTCGATCATGGAAAACTTCCAGGACGAGGGCGGCGCCGTCGCGGTGCCCGAGGTGTTGTGGGGGTTCGGCGCGCCCAAGAGTCTCGGCACGGGGCGCTAGCCCCGTAGGCGTGCCAGCCGGGCGGCGGCGTCCTCGAGCACCTCGTCGCGCTTGCAGAAGGCGAACCTGACCTGGCTGCGGCCGGCCTGCGCGTCGTCGTAGAAGACGCTGTTGGGGATCGCGACCACGCCGCAGCGGCCAGGCAGCGCGCGGCAGAATTCCACGCCGTCCTTTTCCCCAAGCGGGCCCACGTCGGTGGTGATGAAGTAGGTGCCGCCCGGCTCGTACACATCGAAGCCCGCCGTGGCCAGACCCGAGCAGAGCAGGTCGCGCTTGCGCAGCAAGCCGTCGCGCAGCCCGGCGTAGTAGTGGTCGGGAAGGCGCAGCGCCTGCGCGATCGCGTACTGGAACGGGCCGCCGCTGACGTAGGTGAGGAACTGCTTGACCGTGCGCACGGCGGCCACAAGCTCGGGCGTGGCCATCACCCAACCGATCTTCCAGCCGGTGAAGGAGAACGTCTTGCCGGCCGAGCTGATCGACACGGTGCGTTCGCGCATCCCCGGCATGGTCACGATGGGCACGTGCTCGCCGTCGAAGACGACGTGCTCGTACACCTCGTCGGTCACCACCAGCAGGTCGCGCTCGCAGGCGAGCGCGGCGAGGGTCGCGAGTTCGGCGCGGGTGAACACGCAACCGGTCGGGTTGTGCGGCGAGTTGAGCAGGATCAGCCTGGTCCGCGGTGTGATCGCGGCGCGCAGCTCGTCCAGATCCGGCCGGAACCGTGGGGGCCGCAGGGTAACGGGAACGCGCACGCCGCCCGTCATGGCGATGCACGCGGCGTAGGAGTCGTAGTAGGGCTCGAAGGCGATGACTTCGTCGCCTGGCTCGACCAGCGCGAGCAGCGTGGCCGCGATCGCCTCGGTGGCGCCCGCGGTGACGAGCACCTCGGTGCCTGGGTCGTACTCCAGCCCGTAGAACCGCCGCTGATGCTCTGCGATCGCGCCGCGAAGCTCCGGGATTCCTGGCCCTGGCGGGTACTGGTTACCCCGGCCCGAGATCACCGCTTCGGCGGCCGCGCGGGCGATCTCAGCCGGGCCATCGCTGTCAGGGAAGCCCTGGCCGAGGTTGATCGACCCGGTTGTGACAGCAAGCGCGGACATCTGGCGAGCCGGTGGTTCAGCAGCGGCCGGCGCATCGCTTGGTCCTTTGAATAGCCATGGCCTGTCGAGTCTGGTCCCTCACGTCGGCAGTCGTCGGTGCCAGTATCGCAGGGCGCGGCCCGGGGCCCACGCGGGGTGCGCGCCGGATCGTCAGCTCGTGGCGGGGCCGTCGGCGAGCACGCAAACCCGGTTGCGCCCGGTCTTCTTGGCTTCGTAAAGAGCCGCGTCGGCCGCGGCGAGCATGTCGTCGAGGTCGCGCCTTGAGCCATCAAGGGTGGCGACGCCGATGGATACGGTCACTCGAAGCGGGGATTCGGCGACGGTGCCGACGTTGATGGGGATTATGATCTCAGAGAGCTTCTCCCTGAGCCGTTCGGCGATGCGGGTGGCCCCTGGGGCATTCGTCTGGGGCAGCAAGATGACGAACTCCTCGCCGCCGAACCGGCCGGTGATGTCGTAGTCACGCAGCAGGGCATTCATCGCGCTGGCTATTCCGGCCAGTACCGCATCCCCCGCCAGGTGTCCGTAGGTATCATTGACGGCCTTGAAGTGATCGAGATCGGCGATCGCCACGGAAAGCGGAGTGCGGGTGCGGATGGCGCGGGTGATCTCTGCTGCCGCTTCACGTTGCCAGGTTGCGGCGTTCAGCAGGCCGGTCTTCGCGTCGATGCGGGACGCATCTACTAGCTGCGCGTGACGCTGCGATCGTTGCAGCAAGGTGACGAAGGGCAGTGCAAAGGCTGCCAAGAGCGCGCTGCTCGCCACCGCGAAGGTCACGAGCACCGCGATACATAGCTCGGCCACGTCGTTGTACAGCAGCTCACGGCCCCACAGGAGGTCTCGCATGGGGGTGGCGGGCTCGGCGCCTTTGAGCGCAACCACCATAATGCCCACGTTGATCACCCATAGCGCGACACCGCTCATCGCCACAGCAACGACCCACAGAAAGGCCTGTATACCCGTGCCAGTGCTGGCAGCACCAATTGCGGGAGCGGCCGCACCGAAGACTATGGAAGCACTACCGTAACCAAGGCCGATTGCGGCCGCGGTGAACACACGGCGGTAGGCGAGTGCGCGCCGGATCCGCCACTGAGTGAGCAGCAGACGCGGAATCGGAACAAGAAGCCCGTACAACGGAGGGAGCAAGATCGCGATCGGAAACTCCCAGACCATGTAGACGTCCTTGATGATCCCCGAAGGCTCGCCGCTGCGTCTGGTCATCTCGACAGAGGCGGCCGTACACGCCAACAGGACAAGGACCACCTGCATGTCGCGAGCGTGAATGTGCGTCACGGAGGCTGCGGCGCCTATAGCAACCGCATAGCACGCCGTCATCGCGATGACGTACGTGGACAACCATCTGGGAAGCTCCCAGATGGCCCACTCGCGGAAGCGGGCTGGCCTTCGCATGCCCCGTCCGCTGACTGCCTGCATCCGTCTCCCTTGACGGGACAACGAGCGCTGTGCCCGTTGATCCATAGCGTGACGTGAGGTGACAAATCCATATTGTGACAGGTCTGGGCAACTCCGCGTCAAGTCAGACCAGGCATATAACTGAGTGTGGCAACCATCGCGAATGCCACATTTCAGACATCGGGTACATCTTCTCGTAAGACCCCAAGCGCCCGAGGCTTATGGCCTAATGTGCGCACGATCCTGGAGGGAGGGTTAGCCGTGACTACCGGATGGGGCTGAACCGCAGTGATGGCGATGGGCGCCGCGGACCCGCGGCCAACAGCAAGCACGACGCACGAGGGGAGGGTAGCCGTGACTACCGGATGGGGCTGAACCGCAGTGATGGCGATGGGCGCCGCGGACCCGCGGCCAACAGCAAGCAGACTGAGAAGGGAGGGTAGCCGTGACTACCACCGGATGGGGCTGAGAATCAGCCGCCTCGTGAGTAGGCACTCATACTCAGCGCAGCCGCCGCGATGGCACCTGCGGCGCCTGCGAACGCGATCACAGTGGACGGCTCGAACCGCCCAGCAGCGGCGCCAGCCAAGATCATGGCGATGCCCTGGCAAAGGCTCATTCCAGCGGTAGCGAGGCCAAACGCCTGAGCGCGCTGCGCATGCGGCGCGGCGGTCACGAAGGCCGCATTCGCGGCTACCTGGAAGCACGACAGAACGCCGCAGACAGTGAGGATGAGCAAGGAGACGAGCAAGCTAGGCCGAAAACCGATCAGCACAAGTACCGCGCAGCACGAGATTGCGAGAGGTCTCATCCACCGCTGGCGCCGGACCGGGCCAACGAACCGAGTGAAGGCGACGGCACCTAAGGACGCGCCGAGCGCTCCAGCGGCCAGAATCATGCCGACCGTTGGCGCACCGCCGCCGAGTGCTCTGGCAAACGGGGCAGCGACGCCTTCTGGAGCGTCATAGAACGCCGTGAGCCAGCCGAACAGCATCGGTATGCGCAACGCGCGGATTCCGAACACCACGCGCAGGCCGCTGACCACGTCCAGCATCGACACGCGGGCGATGCCGACTACGTGACGAGCTGTCGGCCATGCCCGGACTCCGAGTCGCACCAGCAGCGCGGATGCGAGGAAGGTGACGGCGTCCGCCAGCAAAGACGTGCGGGTGCCAAAGACGCCGACAATCGATCCGCCGACCGCGAACCCAAGAACCTGGGCGAACTGGTATGTGGTCAAGGTAACCGCGGTGGCGAGCACATACCTATCGCCGGGCAGCACGTCGGGGTAAATCGCGGCGCGTGCGGAGGTGAATGGCGCGCCGACCATCGTTACGAGGAAAAGCAGGGCCACCATCGCGCCCAGCGGAATCTGCGGCAGGGCCATCACGCCGACAAGGGCCGCGCGGATGATGTCGCAAATAATCATCACGCGGCGGCGGGGATAGCGGTCCGCGAGCCCGGAGAGCGCCACACCGCCCACGAAGGTGGGAACGATGCTGACGACGAAGGTCAGAGCGGCTAACAGGGTTGAATGGGTGCGGTCGAACACGAGCCAGGTGAGCGCGACGCGAGCGAGTTGGTCGCCGGCCACGGACAGCACCTGGGCGGTCCACAGGGCCCGAAACTCCGAGACAGCAAAGACATCGCGGAACGTGACCCGCTCCGCAGTCTGCTGCACGCGACCTCCCGGGCCAGGAGTGACGTCTTGTTATAGCTCGTCAACGTACGGTGTCATGTTACGGCAATTAGTTCAATAAGGGCATTCGTCGAGTGCCGCAGAAAGCGACTCGCCAGCCATGTTCAGGTCAAGGGCACCGTCGATTTGCGGCCCGCGGGCCGCAGCGTGAGGATCGGACGGTGGCCTACGAAAACGCCCCCACGCCCGGGTGGGCGCGCGGCGTGCGCACCGTCGTGGCCTTCACCGGGGCCGGCATCTCCACCGACTCCGGTATACCGGACTTCCGTGGCCCGCAAGGCGTGTGGACACGCAACCCAAGCGCGGAACGGCTGTCCACCTACCAGGCCTACATCAGCGACCCAGACGTGCGCCGCCGGTCGTGGCAGACCAGGCGTGCCCATCCGGCCTGGCGGGCAGAGCCGAATGCCGCCCACCGCGCGATCGCCGAGCTGGCCACGGCGGGGATCGAGACCTGGGTGATCACGCAGAACATCGATGGCCTGCACCAAAAGGGCGGCACGCCGCCTGAGCGGGTGTTCGAGCTGCACGGGACAATGTTTGCGGCCACGTGCGTCGACTGCAGCGACCAAATGCCCATGGCTGACGTGCTCGCTCGGGTCGAGGCGGGCGAAGCGGACCCGGCGTGCCTGCGTTGCGGCGGGATCCTCAAGTCCGCAACGGTGATGTTCGGCCAAATGCTCGATCCTGACGTGTTCGCGCGAGCGGTCGAGATCGCCCGGTCCTGCGACCTCTTCCTCGCGGTCGGCAGCACCCTTGTCGTGGAGCCTGCCGCATCGCTGTGCGGCATCGCGCTGCAGGTCGGCGCCGCGGTCGTGATCGTCAACCGGGATCCGACCCCATATGATCACGACGCGACCGCAGTGATCCGCGACCCGATCGGCGAGGCGCTCCCCCGCCTGGCCGCCCAGCTCATCCGGGCCGTCCGGCCCGGCCGCGCTTAGCCGCGTACATTTTGCTTCGCCTGGGCAGCCAAATGTACGCGGATCAGCGCTGGCACCGCTCGCTACAGGGTCAACACCGCGGCGCCGTTCACCCGGTCGGCCGCGAGGTCGGCGAGCGCGCGGTCCGCCTGCTCGAACCGGTAAGGCGCCGTGGTGACCTTGATCCGCAACCGCTCGGCCAGCCGCAGAAACTCCTCGGCGTCGCCCCGGGTGTTGGAGGTCACGCTTCGCAGCTGCCGTTCCTGGAACAGGTGGGCGTCATAGTTCAGCGACGGGATGTCGGTGAGGTAGATCCCCGCGATGGCGAGCGTCCCGCCGCGGTCCAGCGCGGCAAGCGCCACCGGCACGAGCTCCCCGACGGGCGCGAAGACGATTGCCGAGTCCAGCGGCTCCGGCGGCGGATCGTAGGAGTCCTGCGCGGAGGTCACGCCGAGCTCGCGAGCAAGATCGCGTGCCGCCGCGGCGCGGGTGAACACGTGCACCGAGGCGCCCTGCGCGAGGGCGATCTGGGCGGTCAGGTGCGCTGAGCCGCCGAAGCCGTAGATGCCGAGCCGCCCGCCAGGCGGCACCTCCGCGCGGCGAAGCGCTCGGTAGCCGATGATCCCCGCGCACAGCAGCGGCGCGAGCTCGGAATCTGTGAAGCCTCCCGGCAGCGGGTGTACGAACGCGTCGGCGGCGGCCAGATACTCGGCGTAGCCGCCATGGATGTCCCAGCCGGTGTACACCGAGGCCGGGCAGAGGTTCTCCCTGCCCCGCCGGCAGTACGAGCACGACCCGTCGGTGCCGGCGAGCCAAGCGCCGCCCACCCGGTCACCTGGGGCGAACCTGGTGGCGCCGGGCCCGGCCGCCACGACCTCCGCGACGATCTCGTGCCCAGGGGTGACGTCCGTCCCGTGCGGCGGCAGGTCGCCCTCGGCCAGGTGCAGGTCGGTCCGGCAGACCCCGCACGTGCGGACCTTCAGCAGCAGCTGGCCGACGCCAGGCTCAGGCACGTCCCGCTCGATCAGCCGCAACGGGCCCGTCGTGACCGGGCCCGGCTTATGAACAACCCATGCACGCACGGCTCCCACGCTACGCTCGCGTCCGGTGCCGGCCGGGGCCTGCCTGGCTCATGCTTGGCGCCCCGTACGGTGGCTGCATGGATGAGCCATGGACGGGGGGTGAGGCGCGCTGAGGCTCACCGAGGATCAGGCGCGGCGGCGGCTCGCCGCCGCGCCTGTCGCCAGGCTCGCCACGGTGGCCGGCGCCCGCGCGGCGGGCACCGTCGCGGCGGGCACCGCCGTCGCAGGCACCGCCGTCGCAGGCACCGTGGCGCCGCATGTCATCCCCATCACGTTCGCGCTGGAGGGTGATCGCATCGTCAGCGCGGTGGACGCCAAGCCGAAGACCACCCGCCAGCTGCAGCGGTTGCGCAACATCCGGGCCAGCCCCGGCGTTGCCGTGCTCGCCGACCACTACGAGGACGACTGGACTCGGCTGTGGTGGGTGCGCGCGGACGGCCGCGCTTGCGTCCTCGACGACCCCGCCGCGATGGCGGGGCCGATCAGGGCGCTTGTCCAGCGCTACCCGCAGTACCGAGACCAGCCGCCGAGCGGCCCGGTGATTTCCATCGCGGTCGAGCGGTGGACCGGATGGGCCGCCGCACGCTCCGGCTGAGCGCCAGTCGAGTGCAAGGTCACAGCCCCGCGACGGCCGGAATCACCTCGTTCCCTATGGCCTCAAGCGGGCTCACCTGCCACACATCGACCACCGAGCCGATCGCTGCCTGGAACCCGAGCCCCGCCAGTTGGCCAAGCTGATCGATGACCTCGCCGGCCTTCTCACCCTTCTCACCGACGTCGAAGATGAAATAGCAGGTCTTCTCGATCTCGTCGTAGTCGCGACCCTCCGCGTCGCAGTGCGCGCGCAGCACGTCGAGCTTGTGCGCCAGATCTGGACCCGGGAACAGATTGCACGCCTGGCCGTAGCGGGCCACCATCCGCAGCGTCTTACGCTCGCCGGAACCGCCGATCATTATCGGTGGGTGCGGCTGCGACAGCGCGCGCGGCGAGTTGAGCGGCCGCTCGAGCTGGTAGTGCCTGCCGCGGTGGGGGCTTTCATCGCCGCGCCACATCTGCAGGCAAATCTGCAGCGTCTCCTCGAGCCGCTCGAACCGCTCGGCGACGGGCGGGAACGGTATGCCGAGACCTCGCGACTCCTCCTCGTTCCACGCGGCCCCGATGCCGAGCCAGGCCCGCCCGCCGGACAGCACGTCAAGGGTGGTCACGATCTTCGCCAGGATCCCCGGGTGCCGGTACACGGCCCCGGTGACCAGCGTCACCAGCTTGGCGCGTGACGTACAGGCGGCCAGATAGCCGAGCGTTGTGTACGCCTCGAGCATCTCGCGCTCGGGCGGCCCGATGACACCGATCTGGAAGAAGTGATCCATCACGCTGACGAAGTCAAATCCGGCCTGATCGGCGGTCTGGGCGACGGTCCTCAGGTCGGCGCCGAGCTGCCGCGGGCCGCTCGGCGAGGTGAAATCAGGGATCTGTAGTCCGATCTTCACGCGAACACCTCCTCTATCGAGCCTTTCACAGCGGGCGTGCCCGCCGTGCGGCAGAACCGGGCGGCCGCGTCAACCACCCGCGGCTACGGCGTCCCCGCGGTCGCCTCAATGATGTCCGCGGCCGCGCGGACGCCGTTACGCCGCTGGATCACACCGGCCATGCTCGCCAGCCGGGCGCGCAGGGCGGTGTCGCCGAGCAGCCGGTCCAGCGCGGCGCGCATCTGCCCATCGGAGAACCGGTAGGTGTCGAGCCGGGCGCCCAGGCCAAGCTCGGCCATCCGCTGCGCGTTGTCGTACTGATCCCAGAACAGCGGCAGCACGACCATCGGCTTGCCAAAGTGCAGGCATTCGGTGGTCGTGTTGTTTCCGCCGTGGGTGATCGCGAGATCGGACAGCGGTATGATCGAGGTTTGCGGCACGAACTCCGCGCCCCACATATTCGGGGCGAGCTCGATCTCCGCGGCGAGCGGTCCCTTGGACACGATGTAGCGGTGCGGCGTGTCGGCGAGGCAACTGATGATCCGCTGCATAAGCGCCACGTCGGCGGCGCCGAGCGATCCGAGCGAGAAATAGATCAGAGCCCCGCCGCGGTGAGCCAGCGGCTCGGGCGCCGCGAACGGTGCGTCGGTCTCCCGCACCGATGAGTCGAGCCGGTGCCAGGACGGCCCGAGCGGCCTGGACGCCGTGTAATCGGCGAACTCCGGGTAGATGTACAGGTTCGCCGCGCCCTCATGGATGAATTCCAGGTCGGGCAGCGGCGGCGCCCCGTGGCTGATCACCCAGGCGTTGAACTCCTCCCACAGCGGCCGGTGCACCCGGTCGTACTCGTCGCGGAACCGCTGCCAGCCAGACCGGTCCGCGGAGGGATACCCGGAGAAGGTGGGCGGCACATCCATGCCCTTGATCTCCAGCGGGTTGCAGGACACGATCCGCACGAACGGAACTCCCGCCGTAAGCAGCGCGGGGAAGCAGACGACGTTGTCCTCCACGACGACGTCGGGGCGCACCCGGCGGATGATCCCGATGAGCTGCTCCTGGCAGTACCGCGCGCCGCCGATCAGCTCCTCCCATACCGGTTTGATCCAGGTCTCCAGCTGCTCGATCGTCGGCTTTTGGAACTCCGGCGCCGTGTCGCGGACGAAGTCCTTCCAGAACTGCCCGGCATCGGAGTCATCGGCGTCGTCAGCGTCGTCGGCCGACGGCGCGGCGAGGTCGACCAGGTCCTCGGCAAAGCCGAGCGGCGCGAGCCGTCCTTTCCACGACGACTCGGCGGCGAAAACCACGTGATGGCCGCGGCGGCGCAGCACATCGCCGATCCCGATGCAGTTGTTCGTGGGCCCGTAGGCGCTCTCCGGCATGAACAAGACAGTCAGCGGCCGTTTCCGCATCGTCGACCCCCCGGGCTTCGCAGTTGATCCGAACGATCATCCCATCCCGCTCGCCGCGCGGGCGAACGCCCCGAGCACCAGATCCCAGAAGCCGGCCACGTCGATCTGCATGGCAACCAGCGCATTGCGCTCCCGCGCGGGCGCGTCGAAGTCGGTGACGGTCATCCCGGATGTCCACCGGCCCATCGTCTCGACCTCCACCCGGGCGGGCACACAGCCGAACAGCCCGGGCGATGCGAGCAGGGCGACGGCGCAGACGTCATGAACGGCCGGGCCCAGCTCTCCCGGCGTGGTGGCATAGCTGGCGAGGCAGGGCAGGAGCAGATCATCGGCGAGCCTGCCCAGCTTGCCCAGCCGCTCAAGCACGGCCGGGCCCGCCCGCGTCTGCAGTGTCACGTCCAGGCCGACCATCGTGACGCTCCACCCGGCGCCGAACACAATCGCCGCCGCCTCGGGATCGGCGGCGATGTTGAACTCCGCCGCCGGGGTCAGGTTGCCACGGCCCGCCGAGCCACCCATGATCACGAATTCGCGGACCTGGCGGACGAGGTCTGGGTGGCGGCGCACCGCGAGCGCGATGTTGGTCAGCGGGCCGGTCGCCACCAGGGTGATCTCACCGGGCGCGGCGCCGATCGTGTCGATGAGGAAGTCGACGCCATGGCCTGGGTTCGGGCGCGATGACGGTGGCGGGAGCCGCGCGCCGGCGAGCCCGGACTCGCCGTGCACGCTGTGCGCGCCCAGCGGCGCGCGCAGCAGCGGTCGTGGGCTGCCCGCAAGCACCGGAATGTCCGCCGCGCCGAGGAACTCGCAAACCCGCAGCGCGTTCGCCGTCGTCTTGTCCACGCCGACGTTGCCCGCGACCGTGCTGATGCCCCGCAGCTCCAGATCGGGGTGACCGCGCGCGAAGACGATCGCGAGCGCGTCGTCGATCCCCGGATCGCAGTCCAAGATGATCTTGTGGGCCAACGTTTCCCTCCTCTCTCAGTCCGCCCCCCTATAGTGACCGACCATGGACGCAGAACCCGGGGCTGCCGGGCGGGTGGTCGTTGTCGGCTCGATCAATCTCGATCTCGTCCTGCGCGTGCCGCGCCTGCCGCGGGCCGGCGAGACGGTCACAGGCGGCACGCTGGCGCGCCACCACGGCGGCAAGGGTGCCAACCAGGCGGTTGCGGCCGCTCGTGCGGGCGCCACGACATACCTGACCGGGGCGGTCGGCGCGAGCGACGGGGACGCCTCGGTGCAGGCGCTCGCCGCGGAGGGAATCGACGTCTCCGGCGTCGCCCGGCTTCGCGGCGAGCACACCGGTCATGCGGTGGTCCTCGTCGACAGCGCGGGCGAGAACCAGATCGCGGTGGCCTCTGGCGCGAACGCCGCGGTCGCGCCCGGCAACGTGCGCGCGCACCTCAGCGGGCTTCGCCTCACCGCGAGCGACGTGATCGTGGTGTCGTTCGAGCTTCCCGACCCGCCGCTTCTTGCCGCCGCGGCCGCGGCAGGACAGGCCGGCGCCGCCGTCGTGGTCAACCCCGCGCCGGCCCGCGCGTGCGACCCGGCGCTGCTGCGCGGCGCGGTCATCACGCCGAACCGGCACGAGCTAGCCGCCATGCTCGACCCTGCGGCCGGGGTGCCGCTGGACCCGCCGCCTCGTACTCCAGCCGGGACCGTGGCCGAGGCGGTGGCCGACGCGGCGAGATGGCTCGCCCGGCGGACGGGCGGACGCGTCGTCGCCACGCTCGGGCCGGAGGGCGCCCTGCTCGCCGACGGCACGTCGGTGACGCATTTCCCCGGGCACCGCGTCCCAGCCCGGGACAGCACCGGCGCGGGAGATGCCCTGACCGGCGTGCTCGCCGCCGGCATCGCCGCGGGCGCCGGCCTGCCCGAGGCGCTGCGCCGCGCCGTGGCGGCCGCGGCGCTCACGGTCACCAGAACGGGCGCGAGGCAGGGCATGCCACGAGCGGCCGAGATTGACGCGCTGCTCGAAAGCGACGCCCCCGACCAGGTGGTCCCTAGGACATCATGACGGGCCGGGCGTCGGCGCGGAACGTGACGGGGGTGGCGTTGACGGGGGTGGGGTTGACGGGGTCCCCGATGGCGAGGTCTGGGCGCCGGATGACGTCGGCGTCGATGTGGGCGAGGTGCCCGAGATCGTCGGCGACGGCGACGTCACCGCCGCGGCGGCGGTGTCACCGAACGTCGCGGCGGTGGCGACACCGTTTTCGTCGACGGTGAGGTGGACCGGGTCGGTCATCCCGAAGCTGGCGCAGCCGAGATTGTCGAATGAGCTGCTCAGCCGTGCGGCCATGAACGTGAACAGGTTGTCGCCCACGGTCGGGTCCGCTGGCGGCTGGCCGGTGAACAAGGCCTGGTTCCGCTGGAGGCTCGCCACCTGATACCTGAGCATGCGTATGCAGTACGTCCTCGCGTTCCTGGCCGGCTCGATACCTGAGGGAAGCTGGAACTGGCCGACGCCGACCCGGTACAGGTTGGTCTTCTCGACGCTGTAGGCGCCGTCGACCTCGGTCATCGGGTCGTTGACCGGGACGAGCGCACGCGGGTGCGGCTGGTAGGCGTAGGCCTGGAGTTCGTTGAGCGCCTGCGAGGTGGCGTTGGCGCCGGAATTGGACAGGTCGGGAGCGGTGAACGGGGTGCAGCCGAGCGCGGGGTCAAGGAACCGGTCGAGCAGCGCGTCGTCGCTGCCGTTGGTGATGACCGAGGCGCTGGTCAGGCTGGCCTTGTTGGCGGCGTTGTCCTGCGCGGTCCGGCCGTCGGGCGTCAGCAGGTACATCGTGGTCACGTTGTCGCTTTGATCCTGGTCGACCATGGTGAAGCTGCGCGTCGTCGGGCATGGCTGCCCGTCGCTGCCGGTTCCAAGAGCCGGGATCTTGAGTGTGCCCGCCCTGACCGCCCTTCGTGTGGCGCGGTAGAAAGCCGGGCCGTTGCAGTAGGAGACCTGGCCGAAGATCGACCCAGGCAGGCCGTTGACGCAGCGCCCCTGCTGCAGCGCGTCGGTGTTGCGGGCGGCGACCTGCGTGAGGTTGTCACCGTTGAAACCGAAGTCGATGGTGACCACCGCGCCCTGCGGCAGCGTCGGCGCGACCGGCGCGACGGCGGGTGTCGTTCCCTGGTCGATGACGAGCGGCTCGTACACGTAAAGCTTGCCTGTGGCCGGATCGTAGATCGTGGCCTGCACGAACGCGCGCAAGTCGGTGTCGCTCATCGTGCAGCCCGGGCCGGAAAGCTGGTACGGCGTGGCCAGTCCACGCGCGCTCAGTGGATGCGCCGGCACGATGATGTTGCAGTCAGACGCGCCCGGCGGGTTGGCGGTCGGCATGGGAAGCGGCGCCCGGTGAAGACGCGCGAGGGCGACGGCGCCCGCGAGGGCGGGCTTGGGGGCGGGCTTGTTCCCCGCCGACACGACCACGGCGACGGCAGCCGCCGCGAGCACAACCGGGATCGCGACAGCGATCGTGATCCTTGGGTTCCGCACAACGCCGACCCTGCGCCCGTCGGCGAACCACTGGGTCACTCCGAACCGGTCGGTGGACCGGTGCCTCATCAACATCCAACCCACCTTGCCTTGCCGCATGCGGCACGAAGCCGCGCGAGTGTGCTCCCGGCTCGCCACGCTAGACCTGTCCGTGAGGTAAACGTTGCAAGAACGAGATATTTGCCGTTTTGTCCGACTCTGCCGGTCCTACCGGCGCCCAGGCCGATGGACGTCGCATTTGCCGTCGCCAGACCCCTAGAACTGCGCACAATTCGCACATAAGGTCGGCGGCGACATGGCAAGTCACCGGAGACGAAATGGAAGGGGCGCGCCATGAGACACACCGTCCGTGATCTTGCCCGGCAGGGCCAGGGCGTCATCGCCAGAACGAAGGCGCGAGGCCATCGCGGGCACGTGACCGCAGCCGTGCTGGCGATCGCGCTGATGGTCGCGATGTCGGCGTCGGCACTGGCCAGGACGTCCGCATCGGCGACAAGCAGCCCGTCCTATCTGAACCAGAAGCTGTCCACTCAGGCGAGGGTCGCCGACCTGCTCCACCGGATGACCTTACCCGAGAAGATCGGCCAAATGGTGCAGATCGAGGTGACGCAGGTAACTGACACCAGCAACAGCTGCACGAGCCAGGGCGGTTTCAACCTGCCGAACCCGGTGTGCGAGCAGAAGATCTTCATTGACAACCACGCCGGCTCGATCCTGGCCGGCGGAACCGACATCCCTGTCGACACGACCGGCCAGAACGGCACGGGCAACACGGGCAAAGACTGGGCCAACGAGTACAACACCATGCAGACCTTCGCGATGCAGCATTCGCGGCTGCACATCCCGGTGATCTTCGGTGTCGACGCCGTCCATGGCTTCGGGCACCCCTTCCAGGCGCCGCTGTTCCCGCAGTCGATCGGCATGGGCGCCACGTGGGACACCTCCGCCGCGCAGGCCGGCGGTGAGGTTACCGCGAACGCGCTGCGCGCGACCGGCTGGAACTGGGACTTCGCCCCTGTGCAGGATCTGTCGCGGGACAACAGGTGGGGCCGCACCTACGAGACCTGGGCCGAGGAGCCCGCGCTCGCGGCAGCCCTCGGCGCCGCGAACGTGAGCGGATTGCAGAGCGGCGGCGCCGGCTCGCTCAAGGTCACTGCCACGGTGAAGCATTTCGCCGGTTACTCCGGCTCGATCAACGGACACGACCGGGCCGAGGCGCAGGTGCCGGTCCGCTACCTGCAGGACACCTTCGTGCCGTCCTATGCGGGCGCGATCAAGGCGGGCGCGGGCACGGTCATGGTCGACTCGGGCTCGGTCAACGGCACCCCCGCGACCGCGTCGCACTTCCTGCTGACCACCCTGCTGCGGGACCGGCTCGGCTTCACCGGCGTGGTGATCAGCGACTTCGGCGACGTGGGCGCACTTGCCAGCACGTACCACCTCGCGCCGGACCTCGCCGGCGCGGCCGCCCTGGCCGTGAACGCCGGGGTCGACATGGCGATGCTTCCGTTCAACGCCGACCAATGGCAGGCGGCGATGCAGCAGGACGTGGCCAACGGCAGTATCAAGATGCGCCGGATCAACCAGGCCGTCGGGCGGATCCTCACCCTGAAGGTCCAGCTCGGCCTCTTCGATCACCCGTCCGTCGACGCCACCAAGGCGGACGCCGCGGTCCAGGCGGGCAGAGATGTCACGGTGCAGGCCGCGCGCGAGTCGATCACGTTGCTGCGCAACCACAACAACGTCTTGCCGTTGTCGCCGGACGCGCACCTGGTGGTCACCGGGCCGAGCGCGGACTCGATGACCAACCAGCTCGGCGGCTGGAGCGTCAGCTGGCAGGGCGTGTTCGGCGCCGGCCACGTGTGCTGCATGGGGCCGTCCGACCAGATCCCGCCGGGCACCACTGTGCTCAAGGGCCTGCAGGCTGAGGACCCCAACGTCGTCTACGCGCCCGACAAGGACCAAGCGGTCAGCGACGCGGCCAGCGCCGACGCCGTCGTCGTGGCCGTGGGCGAGAAGGCATACGCGGAAGGGCTCGGGGACAACCCCGCGCCCCAGCTAACGCCGGAACAGAAGGACCTGGTCAGCGCCCTAGAGGCGACCGGCAAGCCGGTGATCGTCGTGGTGATCGCGGGCAGGCCGGTCGGCCTTGGCCCGGCGGAGAGCGCCGATGGGCTGCTCATGGCGTATCAGGGCAGCACCGAGGCGGGCGCCGCGGTGGCCGACGTGATCTTCGGCAAGGTGGACCCGAGCGGCAAGCTGCCGGTGAGCTGGCCGAGCGACGCCGCCGCGCCAGACGGCGACTTCAACGGCGGTGCGCCCTCACCGCTTGGCGACCAACCGAAGTTCTTCGACCTGCTGCCCGCCACCAGCTTCGGCCAGGGCAACGGCTACAACCCGCTCTATCCGTTCGGATTTGGGCTGTCGTACACCACCTTCCAGACCAGCGGGCTGTCCGCGACGAGCAGCGTGTCCCGCACCGGCACGGTGACCGCGACCTTCACGGTCTCCAACACCGGGTCCAAGGCAGGCACCGACATCGTTCCTGTGTATGTCCACCAGCCGGTCAGCGCGGTCCTTGTCCCGGCTCAGCGGCTGGTCGGCTTCGCCAGGGTGGCGCTGGATCCCGGGCAGTCCAAGACCGTGCAGGTCTCGTTCACCGCCTCGGCGCTGGCGGTCACGCCTGGTGACGTCGACGCCACCGGCAGCCCACAGGTGGAGCTCGGCGGCTACCAGGTGCAGATCGGCGCGCCCGCCACGCTGAGCGCCAACTTCACGATTCACAGCTGACACGCCGGGAAGGGCCTGTCGGCTAAGGCTGAGAAAGAGAAAGGACGCTGAGGGCGCTCACCCCGCGGCAGCCGTTACGAACAATGATTCCGAACGGCTGCCGCGGAGTGTCGCCCGTCCGCCGGGGCTTCCCTATCGGGCTTAACGCTTGGCGAGCGAGCGTTCGATGTCGTGGCTCACGCTGGCCTCGCGCTCGTGCATGACGCCGTAGGTGAAGGTGTCCTCTCCCGCCGCGTGCGCCTGCCCGGCGAGGGTGCGCAAAAACGTGCGCGCCACGACGCTGTCGTGGTGGTTGCCGAGCAGCGTCTGCAGCGCCTTTGCGCGTGCGGCCTGCCGCGCGGCCTTTCCCCCGAGCGCGGGCGCCGCCGCGTCCGCGGCGTAGCGTGCGCGTTTGGCGGCCTTGCGCGCCTCGTGGATCGCCGTGTCCTTGTCCGGGCTCGGGTCCCGGCCAGGGATGTTCTTGAGCGCGCGCTTCAGCCGCTTCGCGGCCCTGCGCACGGGTCGGCGCAGGGCCTGCGCCGCGGGGCGTGACGCGTCAGGATGCAGCGGCGGGTCGTCGAGGAGCGCGTCGAGCGCGTCAAGCAACGCGAAGTAGCGCGACCCGTCGAGCTCACGAACCGCGGCGGCGTGCGCCTGCGCTAGCTCGCTGCTGAAGTGCCTGGTGACGCGCTCCTCGACCGGCCCGGCCACGAGTTCGGCAGGCAGGGCGGCAAGCAGCTTGCGCAACCGGGCCGCCAGCACCTCGGCGTCACGTTCGCGGCCGAGCACGGCGGCCAGCCATTTGAGCTCATCGCCCAATGCCCGCGTGCGCTCTCGATCCACAATCTCGCGGAACACTTGCAGCGCGCTTCTCACCCTGCGGATTGCGACGCGCATCTGGTGTACGGCATCCGGCTCGCTTCGCCGGACCAGCGGATCAAAGTGGGTGATGGCGCCGACCTGGGTTCGCAGGTAGGCGAGCACGACATCGGCGGCCGGGGAGTCAGGTGTGGCGGTCACCGGCTCGGCGGTGTCACCCGCGGCGCCGTCCAGCCTGTCGCCCAGCGCCCGAGCCAGCTTGCTCGCTGCGGCCGCGGGCCGCGCGCCTGCCGCGCGCAGCCGCTCATCGAGCGCCGTCAGCAGGTTCATGTCACCGCCGACAAGCTCAACCTCCAGCTCCTCCCACGAGACGGCACCGACTCCGCCGATCGGCTCGGCGCGCACCTTGTCGGCAGCGATCTCAGCAAGTGCCCGGCCGGCCGGGTCGAGCAGCCGCCTGCGGTCGCGGACCGTGCGTATGCGGATGATCGGCGCGAGCGGCGCGCCCCTGGTGCGAGCACGGACCAAGCTGGCGAGCTCCTCGGGAACAGGGCCGCCCGTTCCCGTCGCAGGCAGCCGAACCTCGTCACGCGCGTCGGGCCCCGAGGGCAGCTTCAGGTGCCATCCCGCGTCCGGACCGCCGCTGCGCTGGCGCAGCGTGACGCCGCCGCGGATAAGCCGCAGATCCTCGGTGTCGTAGTAGACCGCGTCAAGGACCTCCTCGGTCGGCGGCGACATCGACGCCGCCCCGGGCACGCCGTCGAACTGCGCCGTCTTCGCGCCCGTGATGTCGTACTTCCTTTCGATCTCACGAACGACTGCGGCCACGTCATGCGCCCTTTCTCGTCGCTGCCGCGCACCGGCGCGAGCCAGCGGCCATGCGTCGGGCCATGTACTCAAGCTTCCCCCATCTCGGCAAATCCCGCCTCTCGGAGCCGGGGTGAATCGGTGGCGTGCGACCCGATGGGCTCTTAACGCCGTTTTCCGTGATACTCACCTTTTGGTAGCCGAGCATGTACGAATGGTGATAGAACGATGGCGTGCGGCTCACAGCTTGCGTGACGACACAGGAGTCATGCACGGTCGTGGCCTTGGGGGGCTACATCGATCTCAGCACACGCAAGCAGCTGCAGGACGTTCTCGGCGCAGCGGCCAGGGGCGTGGCCCATTTGGTGATCGACATGAGCCGGCTGGCGTTCATGGACTCCACCGGGCTGAGCGCGCTCATCGAGGTGTACAAGCGGCTCGACGCGCGGGGCGCGACGCTCGACCTGGCGGCACCACAGCCGATCGTTGCCAAGGTGCTGCAGATATCCGGGCTGGACGAGGTGTTCAGGGTCCACGCCAGCCTCACCCAAGCCGTGACGCGCGCCTCACGAGACGGTGAGCCCGCGACCCACGGGACCGATCTCTAGCGATCCCGCCCGACCGCCGCGTCGCATTTGTACGGCGTGGTAACACAGTGAAACGATCGTCGGGTGACCTCGCCAGGAGGACTAGGCCAGCCGCCGCGCGGCAGCGTGGGGCCCGCCGCCTCGGCAAACGCGCCCAGGCGAGCGGCGCTCGTCGTCGAAGACGATCTCGAGCAACGGATACGTAAGCCCGCCGATCTGCTACGCCTTGTGATTGGCTGCGTCGGCCTTGGCCTACTCGCCGCGGCAGCAGTGGTCGCGCACGCCACCGCGACCGGCGCGGAAACCGACATCGCAGCGGCAGGGCGGCGGCTGCCAGGCGCGCTGTTCGGCCTGCCCGGACCGGCCGCGGGGCTCGCGCTGCTGATCTTGCCCGTGGCGCTCGCGGTGCGCCAGTTCCTCCGCAACCAGCCGCGCAGGCTCGCCGAGGCGGTCGCCACAAGCGCGGTCACGGTCGCCGTGGTTGTGGCCGCCAACGCGCTGCTGCGGCTGCCTGCCGCCGCCCACCTGTACGCCGCGCTGACCGTGTCACACCCAGGCCTGGCCGACACCACCCCGCTCGATGCGTATCTGGCCGCGCTTGCCGCATACGTCACCGTCATCGACCTCAGCGGCCGGCCACGCTGGCGGGTCGCGGTCTGGCTCGCCGTCGGCGTCTATTCGGCCGCGAACCTGGCCGCGATGCACACGACTGCGCTCTCGCTCGCGATCGCCTTGCTCCTTGGCACGACGGTTGGCATCGGCGTGCGGTACGCGGCAGGCCTGCCGTCACAGCGGCCCACTGCGGTGCAGATCGCCGAGGCGCTGAAATCGACGGGGCTGCAGGTCATCGCGATGCGGCGGACACACGACGCGCTGGTGACCAGCCGCGCTTATGCTGCCACGTTGTGTGACGGCAACCGCCTCGATGTCACAGTGCTCGACCGGGACCAGGAAGCCGCGGGCGCCCTGTACCGGTTCTACCGCGCGGTCCGGGTGCAGCGGCAGGTGTCGCGAGGCGTTCCGCTGTCGCTTGAGCAGGCGATCGAGCGGCGCGCGCTGCTGTCCTACGCGGCGGCGCAGGCCACCGTCCGGACCCCGCGCCTTCGCGCCGTCGTCCGCGCCGGTCCGGAGGCCGCCGTGCTTGCCCACGACCATGACGTGGGAACCACGCTCGCCGAGAACACCGCGCCGCTGAGCGACGGCCAGCTCCGCCGGGTCTGGGGCGCCGTGCTGCGGCTGCACGCCCACGGCATCACGCACCGCGCGCTGACCGCCGACCGCATCCTGATAACCGACGACGGCGATGTCGTGCTGCTCGACCCGAGCAACGGTGACGTGGCAGCGAGCGAGCTGCAGCTTCGCCTCGACCTCGCGCAACTGCTCGCCGAGCTAGCGCTGCTCGTCGGGCCGGACAAGGCGGCCGACGCCGGGCTCGCCGAGGTGGGCGCGGGCAAGCTCGTCGCCCTGGCGCCGCTGCTTCAGCCGGTGGCGCTCCACCGCAGCACACGAGCCGCGCTACGGCGCCGGCGTGATGTCCTTCCCGCGCTGCGCGCGCGGCTGCTGGCCGCCGCGCCTGACCGCTCGGTCGCCCCGGTGCGGCTCGAGCGGGTGCGCCCGCGCACGCTGGTCAGCCTGGTGGGCGGCATTGCCGCCGCATATGTGCTCGCCGGCCAGCTCGCCCGGGTCAACCTCGCCAGCGTCATACGGCACGCGGACTGGCGCTGGACGGCTGCCGCGCTCGCTGTGTCGGCGCTGACCTATGCGGCGGCCGCGTTGTCGCTGTCCGGGTTCGTGCTTGAGCGGCTGAGCTTCGCGCGCACCTTCCTCGCACAGCTCGCCGCGTCGTTCTTGACGCTGGTGACGCCCGCGGCGGTCGGCGGCGCGGCACTCAACATCCGCTACCTTCAGCGCAACGGTCTGACTCCGGCCAGGGCCACGGCGAGCGTCGGCGCGGCGCAGGTCATCGCGTTCGTCCTGCACATGCTGCTGCTCGTCATCGTCGCCGGGATAACAGGCGCCGCGCAGATCCGATCGCTGCGCCCGCCGACCTGGGTGTACTTCGTGCTTGCGGGTCTGGTGGCACTGCTGCTCGCGGCGATCGCGGTGCGGCCGGGGCGGCGTCTGCTGCGCGCCCGCCTGGTGCCAACGCTGGAGCAGGTGCTGCCGCGGCTGCTCGACGTCGCGCAGAACCCGCGCAAGGTGGCCGCTGGTCTCGGCGGCGCGCTCGCCCTGACCGTGGCGTACGTGCTGTGCCTGGCCGCCTGCGTACGCGCGCTCGGCGGGGCACTGCCGATCACCAGCGTGGCCGTCGTGTACCTCACCGGCAGCGCGCTCGGATCCGCGGCGCCGACGCCCGGCGGCCTTGGCGCCGTGGAGGTCGCGCTCTCGGCCGGGCTCACCGCTGCAGGGCTGCCCAACGCGACGGCGATCAGCTCGGTGCTGCTCTTCCGGCTGCTGACATTCTGGCTCCCCGTGCCCTTCGGCTGGGCCGCCTTCAACTTTCTGCAGCGACGCCAGGCGTTGTGACCCAGGCGCGGCAGCGTCAGTGCGACTCCCTGCTGACCTCGGCCCCGCTGCCGCCGACAAGGAAGTCGAGGTCAGCGCCGCGGTCGGCCTGCAGCACATGCTCGATGTAGAGACGCTGCCAGCCGCGTTCCGCGCTCGCGTAGCCAGCGGCGCTGGCCGGTGCGCGCCCGCGAAGTTCGGCGTCGGGCAGGTCGACGTCGAGCCTTCGCGCGGCGACGTCGAGTATGACCGGGTCGCCGGTGCGCAGGCGGGCAAGCGGCCCGCCCGCGGCGGCTTCTGGCGCGACGTGCAGGACGACGGTGCCGTAGGCGGTGCCGGACATCCGGGCGTCGCTGATCCGGACCATGTCGCGGACGCCGCGTTTGAGCAGGCGTTCGGGCAGCGGCATGTTGCCCACCTCGGGCATCCCCGGATACCCTTTCGGGCCGCAGCCGCGCAGCACCAAGACGCTGGTTTCTTCCACGTCGAGACGCCGATCGTCCAGCCGGGCGCGCAGGTCCTCGATGCTGTCGAACACGACGGCGCGGCCGCGGTGGCGCAGCAGCGAAGCCGTGGCCGCGGACGGTTTGATCACAGCGCCGCCGGGCGCGAGGTTGCCGCGGAGCACGGCGATCCCCGCGGACTCGCGCACGGGCGCGCCGCGGCGGCGGATGACGGCCTCGTCGTAAATGGCGGCGTCTTCGATGTAATGCCGAAGAGGCAGGCCGGTGACGGTGCGGGCGCCGCCGTCGAGCAGGTCGGCCACCTGGGCGAGCACCGCGAGCACCCCGCCCGCGCGGAACAGGTCGTCCATCAGGTACCTGCCCGCGGGTTGCAGGTCGGCGATGAGCGGGACGCCGGCGCCGATCTCGAAGTCGTCAAGGCGCAGGTCAAGGGACAGCCGCCCGGCAATGGCGAGCAGGTGGAGCACCGCGTTGGTGGAGCCGCCGCACGCGGCGATCGCGACGATCGCGTTGAGAAAGGAGGCGCGCGAAAGGATCGCGCTCGGGCGGCGGTCGGCCTCGATCATCTCGACCGCGAGGCGGCCCGCCGCGTGCGCGCGTTCGAGCAGGCGACTGTCTGCCGCCGGGATGCCCGCCGTGCCGGGCAGGGTGACGCCGAGCGCCTCGGCCATCACCGCCACGGTGGAGGCGGTGCCCATGGTGTTGCAGTGCCCGCGGCTGCGGATCATCGAGGATTCGGCGCGCAGGAACTCCTCCGCCGAGATGGTTCCGGCCCGGACTTCCTCGCTGAGCCGCCACACGTCGGTTCCGCAGCCGAGCGGCGCGCCGCGGAAATGGCCGGTGAGCATCGGCCCGCCCGGCACCACGATGGCAGGCAGGTCCACAGAGGCGGCCGCCATCAGCAGCGCGGGGATCGTCTTGTCGCAGCCGCCGAGCAGGACGGCGCCGTCCACCGGGTTGGCCCGGATCATCTCCTCGGCGGCCATGGCGGCGAGGTTGCGAAACAGCATCGCCGTGGGTCGAAGCTGCGTCTCGCCCAGCGCCGGCACGGGCATGACGAGCGGAACCCCGCCGGCCTCCCAGACGCCTGCCTGCACGCTCGCCGCGACCTCGCCAAGATGGCTGTTGCACGGGGCGAGGTCCGAGGCAGTCGTGGCGATCGCGACGTGCGGGCGGCCGTCGAACGCGTGGCCGGGCAGGCCACGCCGCATCCAGGCGCGGTGGATGAAGGCGTTGCGGTCGGTGCCCCCATACCAGGTCTGGCTGCGTCGCGTCATGCTCATCGTGCCCGAGGATAGCCGCGCGTGAGCGGGTCAGGTCTCGACGACCGCGAAGGAGGCCTTGGGCATCACGACGGCGTCGGAGTCCATCGCGACCCCGGCGGTCGAGGCGGCGAGCAGCCCGGCGCCCCGGCCGGCAAGCGGCAGCCGCGAGGCGCCGTCGCCGAGGTTGGCCGCGATCCGCAGCCGCCCGCGCCGCGCCACCAGCCATCGCCGGGTCACGTCATAGTCGACCCGCACGCGGTCCAGCCGCGGATCGGTCAGCTCTGGGCGTGCCCGCCGCAGCGCGATCAGCTCCGTGTACCAGGCGAGCAGCTCCCGGTGCGGCGGGCGATCCAGCTCCGACCAGTCGAGCTTCGAGCGGCGAAAGGTCGCCGGGTCCTGCGGGTCGGGGATGTCGGCGGCGCCCCAGCCGTGCGCGGCGAACTCGGCCCTGCGCCCGTCGGCGGCGGCGCTGGCGTGGCGTGGGTCTGTGTGGTCGGTGAAGTACTGCCAGGCCGTGCCCGCACCCCACTCCTCCCCCATGAACAGCATCGGCGTGTATGGCGCGGTCAGCACCAGGCCCGCGCCGACCTTGAGCAGGTTGGCAGGCACCGCGGCGGAGATTCGGTCTCCTGTCGCGCGGTTTCCGACCTGATCGTGATCTTGCAGGTAGCCCAGGAAGCGGTGGGCCGGGATCCGGAACACGTCGACCTGCCGCCCATGCGTGCGGCCGCGGAAGCGGGACCAGATGCCGTCGTGGACGAACACCTTGGTCAGGGTCTTGGCGAGCGCGGCGAGCGACCCGAAGTCGCAGTAGTAGCCCTGCCGCTCGCCGGTGATGACCGCGTGGACCGCGTGGTGGAAGTCGTCGCTCCATTGGGCGGTCAGCCCGTACCCGCCCGCCTCACGGGATGTGATCAGCCGCGGGTCGTTGTCGCCTGACTCGGCGATCAGCACAAGTTCCCTGTTCAGCAGCGCCGCGAGCGCATGCACCTCGGACGCGAGCTCCTCAAGGAAGTGCAGGGCGCGATGGTCTTCGAGCGCATGCACCGCATCCAGCCGCAGGCCGTCGAGGTGATAGTCGCGCAGCCACATCCGCGCGTTGCCGATGAGGAACTTCCTGACCTCATCGGAGCCGGGCTGGTCCAGGTTCACCGCGGGGCCCCACGGCGTCACGTGCGCGTCGGTGAAGTACGGGCCGAACGCGGCGAGCTGGTTGCCCGCGCCGACGTGGTTGTACACGACGTCAAGCACCACGGCCAAGCGGCGGGCGTGACAGGCGTCAACGAGGCGCTTGAGCCCATCTGGTCCACCGTAGGGCTCATGCACGGCCCACAGGTTCACCACGTCGTAGCCCCAGCCGTGCCGGCCGGGGAACGCGGCGACCGGCATCAGCTCGATGATGTCCACGCCGAGGTCGCGGAGGTGGTCCAGGTGCCCAATCGCGGCATCGAAGGTCCCCTGCGGGGTGAACGTCCCCACGTGCAGCTCATAGATCACCGACCCGTGCAGCGGGCCGCCGCGCCAGCCGCGGTCCGTCCAGCCGAAGGCGGAATGGTCGTAGGAGCGGCTAACCCCATGGATCCCGAACGGCTGCCGCGGCGATCGCGGATCAGGCATCCGATCCCCGCCATCCAGCCGGAACGCGTAGTCCGCGCCCTCGTCCGCGCCTGCGACCTCGGCCGCCCACCAGCCGTCCGGGCCGGCGGCCATCGGGCGCCGCTGCCCGCCCACCTCCACCTCGACCCGGCGGGCGACCGGCGCCCAGACACCGAACGTGGTCACGTGGCCGCCGTCCTTTCTCGAACGAGCAGGGCGACAGGCAGCTGTCGCGTGGCAGCCGACAGCGGCAGGCGCGCGCCGCGGTGGGTGGCGCCGGTCAAGACGTCGCGCCACCTCCCACCGGGCAGCGCCAGCGCCGTGTCCGCCCAGCCGCCCTTACGGCGAAGCCCGGCCGGAAGGCGGGTCGCCACGGTCATCGCGTGGCCGCCGCGGACGAAGGCGACCACGTGCGCGGACGCTGGTCCATGCGCGTGCAGCGGCGTGTAGCTGCCGGCGAACCAGTCAGCATGGTCGCGGCGCAGCCGCAGCGCGCGTGAGGTCACAAACAGCTTCTGCGCGGCCAGGCCCACGGCGGGCCCGGCCTCGGACTCCGCCAGCATCCGGCGGCGTAGGGCGAAATCCACCGGGCCCCGGTTGTCCGGGTCCACCAGCGAGAACCCGGTCAGCTCGCAGCCCTGGTAGACATCGGCGACCCCCGGCATGGTGAGCTGCACCAGCTTCGCGCCGAGCGAGTTCACCAGGGCATCGGGCGCGATGCGCGCGACGAAGCCAGCGATGCGCGCGGTTAGGTCGCGGTCGTCCGTCACAGCCTCGGCGAAGGCGAGCACCGCCGACTCGTAGCCGAGGTCCGGGTCGGACCAGGATGTCCGGGTCTTGGCCTCGCGCATCGCCTTGCGGAGATAGCTGGCGAGGCGGTCGCGTTCGATCGGCCACGCGCCGACAAGGCTCTGCCACATCAGGTACTCGGTGTCCGGCTCCGGCGGCTGCCCGCCGCCGCGCTGCTCGGCGAGGTCATGCCAGCGCGCGACCTCGCGGGCCCAGATCCGCGGCGACTCGGCCAGGACGGCCAGCCGGGCCCGCACGTCCTCCTGGCGTTTGGTGTCGTGGGTGGACAGCGTCGTCATGGTGGCCGGCCAGTCCCTGGCGAGCCGTGCCGCGATGGTGTGGAACTCCTGCGGGCTGATCCCGAACCGAGAGGGCTCGCCGCCGACCTCGTTCAGCGCGATCAGCCGTGACCAGCGGTAGAACGCGGTGTCCTCGACGCCCTTGGCCATCACGGGCCCGCACACCTGCTGAAACCGCACGATCAGCTCGGCATGCGCGCGCCCTTGTGCCGTGCCGCCGCCGCGGCCGAGCACGAGGTCGCACACGGCGCCGACCGCGCCGTGCAAGCGCGCGGGAAGCTGGCCGCGAGCCGCCGCGGCCGCCTGGCCCACGAACGCGACGGACACCGCGGGTGGCGGCTCACCCGGCACCACGTACGCCCGGTAGACGGGAAACGCGGCGAGCATCTCAACAAGGACCGCATGCAGGTCTTGCACGCTGAACTCGCCAACCGCGGGTTCGCCGACCTGGGCGATCAGCTTGGCGAGCCACGACACCTCTGCTGCGAGCGTGTGCCTGGCAGCGTCGCGCTTGGCGGCTTGCGCCACGCCAGCGAAGCCGTTCGGGATCCCGGTGAATCGCGCATACGTCTGCGTCAGCGGCTCGCTGCCGCCGCCGTCCACGAACAGGCCGCCGACGGCGCGGAGCGCGTCGTAGCCAGTCGTGCCCGCGCAGGGCCAGTCCGAGGGCAGCGCCTCCGTCCCAGTGAGGACCTTCTCGGCCACCACCCATCCCCCGCCCGTTTCCTTGGCCAGCCGCTGAAGGTAGCCGCGAGGGTCGGCGAGGCCGTCGGGATGGTCCACCCGCAGGCCGCCGACGAGTCCCTCGGCGACCAGGCGCAGCAGCAGGCCATGGGTGGCGGCGAACACGTCTTCGTGCTCGACCCGGATCGCGATGAGCGAGCTGATGTCGAAGAACCGCCGCCAGTTCAGCTCGGCGCTCGCGACGCGCCAGTCGGCGAGCCGGTAGTGCTGCGCACGGATCAGGTCGCGAAGCGGCAGGCCGGCGGTGCCGCGGCGCAACGGCAGCAGATGGTCGTGGTAGCGCAGCACCGGCCCGTCATCGGGCAGCTCGGCGCCGCGTGACGGGTCGACGGCGAGGTCGCGCAGGCAGTCCTCCACCGGCCCGGCGAGGATCGGCAGCAGCAGCCGGCCGGCCTGCGCCGCCCAGTCGACGTCGAACCAGTGCGCGTAGGGCGAGCCAGGCCCGTCACGAAGCACCGACCACAACGGCCGGTTGAGCGTCTCTGGCACCGGGATCGCCATGTGGTTGGGCACGATATCGACGATCACGCCGAGCCCGAGGGAGCGGAACCGCTCGGCCATCGCGCGGAACGCGGCCTCGCCGCCGAGATCGGCCGAGATGCGCGAGTGGTCCACGACGTCGTAACCGTGCGCGGAACCGGGCGCGGCCTGCAGGATCGGCGACAGGTAGACGTGGGTCACGCCGAGCGCCGCGAGGTAATCGCCGACCCCGGCGGCGCCGGCGAACCCGAAGCCCGGCCGCAGTTGCAGCCGGTACGTCGACACCGGAGCTGATGGATCTCGCGCTGGAGCCACTGCTGTGCATATTCCCTGAGTTGCCCTGCCGAATAGTGGCGCCTCAGAACTCCGCGTCAAGCGACAGCCGGCGCACCGCGGTCAGGTAGGAGTCGAGTTCACCGCTGCCGAACCGGCACATCCCGACGACGTGCCAGAACTGCCCGGCCACGTCGCCCTCCTGCTTGTACCTGCCATCAGGGGCCAGCGCCGCCCACCCCTCGGGCAAGCCGAGCAGTGTGAGCCGCAGCCGCGGCGGCTCGCTGCCGCCGGTGTCCCACAGCCCGACGGTGCCGTCATCGCCCGCGCTCGCGAGCGCCGTGCCGTCCGGGCTGAAGGCGACCGACCACACCCGCCTGCTGTGCCCGACAAGCGTGTGCAGGTGCGCTCCCGTGCACGCGTCCCAAAGGCGCACCACCAGGTCGTCGCCGGCCGTGGCCAGCGTCGAGCCGTCCGGGCTGAACGCCACCGACCACAACCGTCCCTTGTGCCGGGTCAGCGTGTGGACCGGCGCTCCGGAGGCGGTGTCCCAGAGCCTGGCGGTGCCGTCGTTGCTCGCGCTGGCGAGCACCGTGCCGTCCGGGCTGAACATCACCGAGTAGACGCGGTCGGTGTGGCCGGCCAGCGTGGCCAGGCAGTCGCCCGTCCCGACCTCATACAGCCGAACCGCGCGGTCGTCGCAGCCGGTCGCCAGAATGGTGCCGTCCGGGCTGAAGGCGATCGAGCGCACCCGGCCGCGATGGTCGGCCAACGTCCGAACGTGCCGGCCGGTGGTGCAGAACCACAGCCGGACCGTGTCGTCGTCGTTGGCGGTCGCGAGGACGTTACCGTCCGGGCTGAACGCCTCCGCCCACAGATGGTTGGTCTCGACGTTCATCTGGCGTTCGTATGCGCCGGATTGAGCGTTCCATAGGTAGACGCCGCCATCGTTGCTCGCGGTTGCGAGCCTGTCGCCCGCGGGACTGAACACGACCGAGATCAGCTGGTCGGCGGCGGCTGCGAGCTGCCTGAGCCGCTGGCCGGTGCGCGGCTGCCATAGCTGCACAACACCGTCGTTTCCGATGGTGGCGAGCTGGTCGCCGGAGGCGCTGAACCCTACCCCCGTGATCCGCCGCCCATGGCCGCGCAGCACATGCCTGCACTGCCCGCTCACCGGGTCCCACAGCCGGGTGGTGCCGTCGTTGCCTGTGGTCGCGAGCTGGCTGCCGTCCGGGCGGAACACCATCGGCCACACCGACGCCTTGTGGCCGGCGAGCAGGTGGCCAGCCTGTCCGGTGGCCGGGTCCCATAGCTGGACGCCACCGTCGCTGTCGCAGCTCGCGAGCAGGTCGCCACCGGGGCTGAAGGCCACCCAGTACACGGCGCTGCGGTGGCCGCTCAGCTCGCCCGCGGCGCGCCCGGTCAGCGGATCCCACAGGCGCACCCGCCCGTCGGTGTCGCCGCTTGCCAGCCGCGCGGCCTTGGGATGGAACGCGAGCGTGTAGACCGCCGCCGTGTGTCCAGCCAGCTCGTGCCGGAGTTCGCCCGCAGCAGGATCCCACAACCGTATGGTCCCGCCGCGGTCGCTCGTTGCGAGCAGGTCGCCGTCGTGGTTGAACACGACACGGTAGACGGGGCCATGGTGACCGCCGAGCTCGCACACGAGGTTTCCGGTGGCGACGTCATACAGCCGCGCGGTCACGGCGTCGCCCACGGCGATCAGCGCACCGCCCGGGTCAAAGGCGGCGGTGTACATGGGCGCCGTGTGGCCAGGCAGCGCCCTGTGCAACCGGCCGGTCGCGACCTCCCACAGCCGCAGCACACCGTTGGCGTCGCCCGCTGCGAGCAGCTCGTCACCTGCGCTGACCGCTATCGGCCACACGCCCTCACGATGGCCCTCAAGCACCCGCAGGCACTCGCCGGTCGCCGGATCCCACAGCCGCACGGTGCCGTCGCTGGATCCCGTCGCCAGCACGGCGTCACCGAAGACGACCCCGTAGACCCGCCCGCGGTGGCCGTGTAGCGTGCGCACGGGCAGGCCGTTGGTGGCGTCGCAAACCAGCACACCGCCGTCTTCGCTGCCGATGGCGAGCAGGCCGCCGTCGGTGCTGTAGGCAAGCGGCTCGGGGAGCCTGCTCGAGTGGTAATGAAAGCCGTAAGGCACGCCAATCGCCGCGGGCGCGAGCTGCACCTCCACCGGCTGGCCGGGCGTGACAGCCGCGCCGCGCAGTTCCGGCGCGGTGGCGAGCCCCGCGTCGGCGGTCACATCGACAAGGGCGGCGCGCCGCCACCGGCTCCCGGCCAGGGTCACGCCGCGCAGGTCAGCGCGCGCCATCCGGGCGCGGGTCAAATCCGCTCCGCGCAGGTCCGCGCCGGTCAGCCGGGCCTCGTCCAGCCGCGCGCCGACCAGGGTGGCGTCGCGCAGGCAGGCGCGGGTCAGATTCGCGCCGACGAGCCGCGCGTCGGTGAGGTCGGCACCGCTCAGGTCAACGCCCGCGAGCTCGCGGTAGGACAGATCTTCTCCGCGCAGCAGAGCGCCGCGCAGGTCGGTCTGCACCGGTGTGCGCAGCCGGGTGCTGACCTTGCTTGCGTTGGCGCGTGCGACCTCGTCGGCGGCCGGGTCTGCCAGGATGCTCGCTGCCCAGGCCTGGCAGAGCTTGCTGCCGGCGAGATCGCAAAGGAAATCGACGGTCAGTTGGGACAGCGGTCGGGCGGACAGCGGGACGGGGCGGCCCACGCCGCCGGTTAGCTGCCGCGCGATCTCCGCGGCGACAAGCCATTCGACGACAGAGGAGTGGATGAAGCCGAACAGCCCCTCGTCGGTTCTGACCAGCAGGCTGCCCGCGCCAACGGCATGCGCGCGCTGGCGCGCCGACAGCCGCCCGCTGGCGAGGCCGTGCAGCGCGTCCGAGACCTCGGTGAGGTCGGCGAGCCGCAGAAAGGACTCGCCCGCGTCCCACAGCCGCATCGCCAGCGTGGTGACCGCGCGCCACAGCTCGTCCACCTTCAGGCCCGCCGACGCGCCCGTGACGCGATGCGTGCGCTGCTCCTCGTGGCTGAGCCAGGTGTTCAAGATCTCCTCGTAGAGCGCGGCGGCGCTGATCGTCTGCTGCATGCCGACCACCGCGCGCAGCCTGCTCTCATCGAGGTCGGCGATGAAAGAAAGCATGCGCGGGTTCCTCGACAGGCCGAGCAGGTCCGCGATGCCGGACAGCAGCTGGAGCCGGCGTTCGGCGACCTGCTCGTCGCCGTCGTAGCGGCCGACGAGGTAGGCGCGGATCTGCGCGCCGGTGAACTCCTCGACCGCAAGCACCCGTCGGCTTGGCAACGCGCCGACTCGCTCACCCAGAGCCGTCAGCACCTGCTCGTGCGACTTAAAGTGCTGCGTCCGGCTGGCCACGATGATCTTTGCCTTGCCCTCGGCGGCCTGCAGCAGCGTGTCCAGGTGATCAGCGGCGCGTTCGTAGCTGACCCGGGTCACCAGCTCGTCGAAGCCGTCGAAGAGCAGCACAATGCGTCCCTCGCGCAACATGTAGCGGAACGCCTTGAGGTCGATGAGATCCTCGCCGTGATTGGCCAGGTGCGCGGCAACCAGGCCGTCCACCGAGTGCGCCTTGTCCAGCGCCCGCAGCTCGATGAACAGCGGGATCAGGTGAGGCAGCTCGAGCGGGATCCGTCTGGCCACCTCGCGCAGCGCGAAGGTCTTGCCACGGCCGAAGTCGCCGAGCACCAGGACGAACCGGCCATGGTCGGGCGTGACCTGACGGAGCAGTTCGTCGACGAGGTCCTCACGCACCCCCGGGGTGGACCGGTCAAGCTCACGGAACCGCTGCGGCACATACAGGCTGGGCGGGTACAGGGCGTCGGCTGTCAATCTGGCGGTTTGGCTCTCCACATAATTGCGCAGGTCGAGAAGGCCCTGGAACTCGATGAAGCTACGCAGCCGCACGCCACGGCGCAGCGCCTCCTCGCGGAGCACCCGAGGCGGCTGCGGGCCCTCGTAGACAAGCTCGGAGCCTGGCTCGGGCTGCCCGGCGTGAACGACCCTCAGGAACGCGGCGAGGTCCTCGCGGGTCGGCTCGCCCACGAGCGCGCCCACCCGCCACTGCCGGATGAACTCATCCTCCTGGTGCGTGATCAGCAGATGCGGCAGATCTCCGTCGACACGACGGATCTTGGCCCGCTCGTGGCGCGTCTCGCACACCTCCGCGATGCGGTCAAGAAGGATCGCGGCAGGGCTCGCGGCGCGGTCCGGCGGCGGCGGCGCGGCGGCGAGCTCATTGGCCGCCTCGCCCCGATCGGCCAGGTCAGCGGAGAAGGCGCCGGCCGTCGCGTGCCACTTCCGCGTGAGCCGTTCGGGATCATCTTTGGTTTCATGGCGGGTGTTCCAGCGGTCCATCCCGTCCGGGCTGAGCCGCAGGAACTGATGCCTGCCTGGCGCTGTCGCGGGCACCACCAGCAGCCCGGAGCCGAGTTCGTCGGTGTGGTCGCCGCCGGGTCCCGGCCCGTGCAGCAGCAGATTGAGCCGCGGCCCGAGCAGCCGGTCGAGCGTGCCCGCGTCGCGCAGCAGCGCGGCGTCGCGCCCGGCGGACGCGCCGCCCGGCGCCGGATCGTGGCGGATCACGCCGATCCGCAGCCAACCGTCCCGCTCGAAGCTGCCCAAGCGCTCGGCGAACCACGCGGCCTGTGCCTCGCCGAGCCAGCCGTAGTTGTCTTCCGGCCGGTGGCTTGCCGCGATGGTGGAGTTCATCCCGGCGACCACGACGCGCAGGTCGGGCAGGGCGAACAGGGTCCACGGCTGCGCGCTCTCGAACATCGGGCCGTCGAGCCCGCGGTAGAACTCCTTGAACAGGGTGGCGAAGTGACGCCATTTCGGCCAGTACGGCGCCTGCGGTTCCACCTCATCGGCTTCGCAGGTGTTGAAGTAGGCGCGGCACGCGGCCTGGGTGATGTCGTGGCCTCCTGGAACGATAGCGACCCTGTGCGGTTCCAGGCCGAGCAGCGCGCGCAGCCCGGTCAGGAAGGTGAGCGCCTCGTCGCATTCGCGCAAGCTGCCGGACTCGGTCAGGTCGCCGGTGACCACGATGAGGTCCGGGCGCGGCATTCCCGTCGCGGTGAGCCTGGTGACGTCGGCCCAGATCCTCGCCTGCAGTTCGGTGGCGGACAAGCGCTCACCGGCAACGGCGAGCCCGCGGCCAAACCGCGGGCCTGCCACGTGTACCAGGGTCAGCTCCGACCGCGGCGCTGAAGCGTCCGGCAGCGCGGGCGGGTAGGCTGGCGCGCTGACCGGCGTCCGGCGGGTGCGCGGCACGCTACGCTCGGGCGCATCCGCCGTGGCGAGAACCTCGCCCACGATGGTCTTGCCGTGCTGCGGGTAGCTCACCTCCTGCCGCTGTTTGGCTCTGCCCGCGAGCGCGTGCCCGAGACGGTTGAGCAGCAGCTCACGCGCCTCGCGCGGATCGCTCACCCCGACCAGGTCGATGTAGGTGATGTTGGCGAGCAGACCCTCGAGCGGGCAGTCCTCGACCCGGACCGTGACCAGCCGGTTGGCGGGATTGCCCGGGTCCGCCCGAAGCGCCGTTTGCCACTCCAGCCGGCCATAGGTGGAGCCCACGTAGCGCCGGGTCAGCACGGCCACCACGACCGCCGCCTGGCTCAGGCCGCGGTCCATGAAGTCGATGAAATTGGTGCCGGGCACGAAATCCCAGGCCTGAAGCATGGTGCGGTAGCCCTCGGCTTCGAGCTCCCAGGCCATCCAGGTGGCCCACCGCTCGTCCGCAGGCGAGTAGCTGATGAAGATCTCGATCGGCCCGTTTGATCCCCTGGCACCGGCTTGCCGGCTCATGGTTTCAGTATCCCTCTTGAGCAAGGGTTTGCCAGCCACGCGAAGATCGTTTTCTGCCTCCCCTGATTGTGCGAGCTGTGCGAGCATTGCGGGTGTGCCCGCTGCCCGCCCTGACCAGTCCGCGCAGCCAGAACGCACAATGACCGTGGAGACCACGCCGCCCGCCCGCCGACCGCGCGCACTGGACTGGATCGCCGCCGGGCTCTTCGCGCTCGGCCTGATCTTCGTCGCGACGGGCCTGCTCCCGCATGTGGCCGCCGACGCGACGATCCGGCGGATCCTGCCGCTGCTCCTCTTCCTCGGCACGGTCATCGTGCTGGCCGAGCTGACCGCCGACGCCGGGGTCTTCGACGTGATCGCGGCTCGGGTGGCCGGCGCGGCGCGCGGCAACTATCTGGCGCTGTTCGTGCTGTGCGTGCTCTTCGCCGCCACGACCACGGCGGTGCTGAACCTCGACACGACCGCGGTGCTTCTCACGCCGGTCATGTTGGCCCTGGCGCTCAAGGTGGACATCGCACCGATCCCGCTGGCCATGACGACGGTCTGGCTGGCCAACACCGCGAGCCTGCTGCTCCCCGTGTCCAACCTGACCAACCTGCTTGCCGCAAACCGTGTCGCGCTGCCCGCCGCGGCGTTCGCCAGCCGCATGTGGCCCGTGCAGCTTGCATCCGTCGCGATGACCATGGTCTTCCTGTGGGCGTTCTACTGGCGGCGCAAACAACGCGGCGTGGACCGCTACGAGCCGCCGCCGCCGCACAAGCCCGCTGACCGGGTGCTGTTCTGGGTGGCGGCGCTTTCCTGCCTGCTGTTCATCACCGTGATCATCGCCACCAGGATTCTGCTCGGCTTCGCCTCGGCGATCGCGGCGGCGCTTGTGGTCGCGGCGTTCGCGGTCCGCGACAGGGCGGCCCTGCGGCTCGGCCTGATCCCATGGCGGCTGCTTGTGTTCGTGGTCGGGCTGTTTCTCGTCGTGCAGACCGTGAGCCTGCACGGGCTCGACACGGTGACCCGCGCGCTCGTCGGACACGGCGATGGCGTGCTCGACGCGTTGCGGGCGGCCGCCACCGGCGCCGGGCTCTCCAACGTCGTCAACAACCTGCCCTCCTACGTGGCGGGTGAGGCGGTCATTCCCTTCAGCCACCACCAGCAGTTGCTGGCCCTGCTGATCGGAACCAACGTCGGGCCGATCATCACGCCGTGGGCGTCGCTCGCTACCCTGCTGTGGTACGAGCGGTGCCGCGCCTACGACGCCGCGGTGCCGGTTCGCAAGTTCATGCTGACCGGGGCCGGGCTCGCCGTTTTCTGCCTCGCCGCCTGCATGACCGCGCTGCTGCTCACCGGCTGAGCGCGCGCTCGGGCTACCACCGCGAGGCGGCCTTCAGGTCCGCGACCTGCGGCGCGATGCGCCCAGCCGCGGCAACCAGCCCGGTGAGCCGCTCGATGTTGCCTGGATGACCTGCGACGAAGCTTCTGTCGTGGGTCGGCACTTCGATCCACTCGTCGAACGGCCTGCCATCGAGGCCGCACACCACGATGCCCGCCTCGGTCGCGATGAGAGCGCCCGCGGGGAGGTCGACCGCCTCGGCGCGGTACCCGACGATGCCGTCGATGTCGCCGCGGGCAAGCAGCACCCACGACAGCAGCGGCGCCCAGAGCTGGAGAACCCGGCGGGCGGTGGACTCGAGCACGAGCTTCAGCGCCTGCGCGGCGGCGTCGTCGCGGGCCACGCCGTGCCCCTGGGTCCAGGCGAGCACCGGGCCGTACGGCGCGGGCTTGTGTGCGGGCTGTGCCAGCCGGCCACCGGGGCCGAACGCTCCGCAACGGCGCACCGCCGACCACGTCTGCTGGGCCACCGGGTCATGCACCACGCCCAGCACCGCCTTGTTGCCCGCGCACAGCGCGATCCCCACCACGTAGGCCTGCAGCCTGATGGCGAGGTTGTTCGTGCCATCCAGCGGATCCACCAGCCAGGTGCAGCGGCCGTCACTGCTGTTGCCCGCCGCGACGGGGTTCAGCAGCCCCGACTCTTCCGCAATGATCCGGTGAGCGGGAAAGACGGCTCGTATCCGGCCGATGATCATCTCTTCTGCGGCACGGTCAAGGTCGGTGACGACATCGCCGGTCGGATCCTTCACCCGCGTGTGGAAGCCGTCGACCATCCGCGTCCGCAGCAGCAGGCCGGCCGCTTCTGCCGCTTCTATGGCGACGCTTCGAGCCAGCTCCAGGTCGGGCAGGGCGGCCATCGCGTCAGCCGGTTCCATCGTGTCCTCCTGCCCCGCCCAGCTGGGCGGCGCTGCGTCGAGATGCGGGCTCAGCCGACACCGGCAGCCTCAAGCCGGTCCGCGATCAGGACAGCGGCGCGGGCTGTCTCCAGCGGGCCGCAGCGCGACCGCGTGATCGTGTGACTTGGGCTGTGGATCGGGCCGAGGCTGCGGTCGAAGCCCGGCAGGCGGCTGCGGCCGAGGACGACGGTCGCCACGTCCTGCTCGCCGGGCAGCACGGTGGCGTGGAACTCCCCCGCAGGTAAGAGGTACACAGACCCGGCGGCGTATGCGCAATCTGTCTCCGGCCGGTAGGACACCAGCCGGGCCGTTGCGTGCATCTCATCCATGTCACCGCTGCTGCGCACCTCGAAGACGCGATGGGTCGGCGAGCGGTCCGCCTGGGCGACGCGGATCTTCTGATTGCGCAGCGTTCCGTAGAGCACATAGCTGGTGAGGTCCCAGCTGTGCGAATGCACCTGGAAGGTGGTCAGGGCGCGCTGCAGCGCAGGCCGCCACAGATGCACGCATACCCCGTGCTCGCCCAGGCGCTGGGCGGGGAAGCAGAGGAACCCAAGCGGATGGCGCACCGCCGTCAGGTCGCAGCGGCCGCTTGCGATGTCGCGCAGCATCGACAGCGCCCAGCGGGGCACGGCGTCCGCGGCGGCGCCGTGCTGTATCGCCGCGTCGATGTCCTGGTAGTCCATCATTGGTACAGGTTCTTGGGCTGCAGTGCCTTGCCGATGATTTCCGCCACGTCGCGGCTGGTGAACGCTTGCGGGATGGGGACATCCAGGTCCAAGAAGAGCTTGCGCGTCTCGTCCACGGTCGGCTCCTCGCTCAGGTCGATGTGGTCCAGATGGCTGATCGGCACCTGCCGTGACTGCCGCAGGCTGGCCATCAGCTCACGGCTGTAGATCTCGTAGTAGTACTTGCCTGGCTCCAGCATCATCGCAGGGAACTGCGGGTCCTCCTGTGTGATGATCAACCGGCGCGGTGTCAGGTCCCACCGGAAGGTGGTCATCACCGGCGAGAGCCCGACCTCGATCGTGACGAAGCTGAAGCGATGCCGGTACCAGCACGCGGCGAGCACAGTCGCATAGGACTCCTTCCGCGTGCGATCCAGGGTCCAGATCTCGCCCGTGGCGTCGGGATGGTCGGCCAGTGAGCGGCGGAACCGCGCGTAGGTTGCGCAGACCCTCTCGTCGGTCGGATCGATGATCTCGGCCTGCACGTGCAGCGTGTGCTTCTTGCGGCGGGCGATAGCGACGCATTCGGGCAGCGTGACGGCGCGAAGGAAGGTTCCGGTGCCGCCTTTGAAAACCCACCTGTCGGTGTTGCGGCGCGCCTCTTCGAGCGCGCGGCCCACCTCGGCGCCGTGCAGGACGTGGATGAACGAGCTTTCCGCAAGCGCCCGCCTGGTGCCCTCGACGGTGTGCTCCAGCTCGTCGAGCCGCGCGGGCATCCGGGTGAGCATGTCGGCGGTGCTGCGCAGGACATCGTGGAGCTGGTTGTCCATCGCCTCCTCGCGTGCCCTGTTGCGCAGGGACGCCGCGGCGACGAGGCCGAGGGCCAGCAGGATGGCGCCGTTGACGCTGTTTGGCCCGACGATGTCGGCGAGCGCGAGGATGCCCACACCCATCGCGAGAATGAGGGCGAGCCCGCTGTCGGCATACTTGCCGAGCCACGCCGCTATTCGCGCCATCGAATACATCCCCGCTTGTGGGTCCCAACTCATCGTAACGACCCAGGTGCAGATGTCACGAGCGCTGCTGGCTTCGCACGGGCTCGGAGGCTTGGTCAGACGGTTTGGTAAGAGTGTGATGCCGGCCCCGGCCCACCGGCGCCGGCATCACGCGGCGAAAGCTGTGCGTGGGCTAGTGCTGGGAGAGCTGGAAGCAGGCCACGTCGTATTGAGACTTCTCCGAGTAGTTCTGACCGCCGATACCGCCGTTGGTGCTGTTGATGCCTGGCTCGTTGAATGGCGAACCTGGGCTGGCGGCCGAGTTGCCTGGCGTGTTCGGCTCCAGCGCCTGGCAGGACTGGCTCGGCGGGCCAGGTGGGCCGGGCGGGTTGTCGGCCAGAGCGGGACTGGCCAGGCCCAGGGCGAAGAAAGCGACTATTGGAGCAACCACGAGTGATCTGCGCATGAAATGTTCCTCCTTAGCGAAGCGGTGGCCCGCACCACGGTCGGCCAGGTGGCGGCAAACCAGCCGGCCACGTGGCAACAGGTGGAAAGATCCCCCTTCATAACGGCCCCCGGCGCCATCCGGTTCAAACCCGCGTTGACCAATTGGACGCGGGTTCGCCATGACGCGCCCGGGCCGGAATTGACATGGCGCGCGCAGGTGCGGGCGCCGAGGTTGGTGGGTGTGACTGACCTGCGGATCGCTGTCCGATGTCGAGAACGGGCCGCCCGCTCCGTTCTGTCCATGAGTGCGCCAAGATGGGCGCACCGGGTTGGAGGAGCAAAGACATGACCAAGTTCCTGTTGCTGCAGTACTACGAGGGCGGCGAAGGGTGCAATGAGCCCATGACGAACTGGGCGCCCGAGGACATCAAGGCGCACATCGAGTTTCAGCAGGCGCTCAACTCCGAGCTCACCGACAGCGGGGAGCTTGTCGAGGCCCAGGGCCTTGCCGGGCCGGAGCTCGCCAAGATCGTGACCTGCGACGGCGTCGGCGCCCCGGTCGTGACAGACGGCCCCTTCCCTGAGTCCAAGGAGCTGCTCGCCGGCTATCGGATGGTCGATGTCGAGTCGCAGGCGCGCGCCCTGGAGATCGCCGCGAAATCCTCAGCCGCGCCTGGTCTCGGCGGCGCCGCGATACAGCAGCCAATCGAGGTGCGCCAGGTGATGGGCGCGCCAAGCCCCGACATGTGAACACCGACGCTGTGAACCAGGGACCGGGGATCGAGGACCTGCTGCGCGACCTGGCGCCGCAGGTCCTCGGCGCGGTCATGCGGCGGTTCGGCGACTTCGACGCCGCCGAGGACGCCGTGCAGGAGGCGCTCGTCGCCGCGGCGCTGCATTGGCCGCGGGAGACAGTGCCCGCCAACCCGCGCGGCTGGCTGATCCAGACCGCCGTGCGGCGGATGACCGATCAGATCCGCAGCGAGCTGGCCAGGCGCCGCCGCGAAGGCGCCGCCGCGATGGCCGAACCCCCGGCCGTGGACATCACCGGCCGCGATGACACGTTGATCTTGCTGTTCATGTGCTGTCACCCGGCGCTGACCGCCGCCTCAGCGATCGCGCTGACGTTGCGCGCGGTTGGCGGCCTGACCACGGCCGAGATCGCCAACGCGTTCCTGGTGCCGCGCGCCACCATGGCGCAGCGGATCAGCCGAGCCAAACAGCGCATCAAAGCCTCCGGGGCGCCATTCCAGATGCCGGCCAGCGGCGAGTGGGCGCAGCGGCTGCGCTCGGTGCTGCACGTGCTGTACCTGGTGTTCAATGAGGGGTACACCAGCAGCGTCGGCCCCGACCTGCACCGGGCCGAGCTGTCCGGCGAGGCGATCCGGCTGGCCAGGATGGTGCACCGGGTTCTACCCGACGATGGCGAGGTGGCTGGCCTGCTGGCGCTCATGCTGCTCACCGATGCCCGCCGCCCCGCGCGCGCCGGTCGGGACGGCGAACTGATCCCGCTGGCGCAGCAGGACAGGACGTTGTGGGACCAGCGGCTCATCGCCGAAGGCACCTCCCTGCTCACCGCCGCGATGGCCAAAGGGGTGGTTGGCGAATACCAGCTACAGGCCTCCATCGCGGCCGCTCACGACAACGCGGCGCACGTGGACGACACCGACTGGGCCCAGATCCTCGCCCTGTACGGCTTGCTTGAGCGGATGACAGGCAACCCGATGGTCGCGCTCAACCGCGCCATCGCGGCGGCCATGGTCCACGGGCCTTCCACCGGCTTGAAGCTGCTCGAGGCGCTCGACGAGCCGTTGGACGGCCACTACCGCCTTGACGCCGTCCGCGCCCACCTGTTCGAGATGGCTGGCGACGCGCGGGCCGCGATGGCGCACTACCGTGCCGCCGCGAGCCGCACGACGAGCGTCCCGGAGCAGCGCTACCTGGCCACCCAGGCCGCCAGGCTGAGGGCGCAAACACCGCGACCGGGCAGCGCGGCCGGCTAACCCGGCTGCCGTGGGCCCGGGGCGCACTCGCAACGAGGAGGAAGCGTGGATCAGCGTGTCAGCCTCATCACGCTCGGCGTGACAGATCTCGGCCGGGCCAAGTCCTTCTACCAGGCGATGGGTTGGCGGCCCGCGGGCGAGGTGGCCGATGACGTCGTGTTCTTCCAGGCAGGCGGGATGGTCGTGGCCTTGTGGGACAGAGCCAAGCTCGCCGGGGACAGCGCCGTTCAGGACACGGGCGGATGGGGTGGCGTGACGCTCGCCTACAATGTCAGTTCTCCCGCCTCTGTCGACGTGGTGATCAACGAGGCGCGGGCGGCCGGCGCTGTGATCGGCCGCGAGCCAGCCAAGACCTTCTGGGGCGGGTACTCGGGCGTGTTCATCGACCCGGACGGGCATCCATGGGAGGTCGCGCATAACCCCGGCTGGACCGTGCACGCCGACGGCACCATCGGCATCGATGGCTAACCCGTGTATCTTCTCGGCCGCCACGTCGTCTTTATAGTGACACTGCTTGCGGGGATGAATTGTGGCGCACAGTAACGGAAGAACGCGGTCGATGACCCGGTGCCTCGGGGGGCGTTACGAGCTCGATGGGGTGATCGGGCGTGGCGGCATGGCCGAGGTCTACCGCGCGTGCGACACCCGGCTTGACCGCATGGTCGCGGTCAAGACGCTGCGCGCGGATCTGGCCCGCGAACAGTCGTTCCAGGAGCGCTTCCGCCGTGAGGCGCAGTCGGCCGCCTCGCTCAACCACCCGTCGATCATCGCCGTCTACGACACGGGCGAGGACATGGCCGACGGCGTCCCCGTGCCCTACATCGTCATGGAGTACGCGGACGGCCGCACGCTGGGGGACTTGCTCCACGACGGCCGCAGGCTGCTCGTGCAACGCTGTTTGGAGATCGTCGACGGCGTCCTGCGCGCGCTGGAGCACAGCCACGACAACAACATCGTGCACCGCGACATCAAGCCGGCCAATGTCATGCTCACGCCCTCGGGCGACGTCAAGGTCATGGATTTCGGCATCGCCCGCGCGCTGTCCGGCGGCCAGGCCACCATCACCCAGACCGCGCAGGTGATCGGCACGGCGCAGTACATGTCACCGGAGCAGGCCCGCGGCGAGCGGGTGGATGCGCGCAGCGACCTGTACTCCACCGGGTGCCTGCTGTATGAGCTGCTGACCGGCCGGCCGCCGTTCAGCGGCGGCTCGCCGGTCGCCATCGCCTACCAGCATGTCCGTGAGAACCCCGTCCCGCCTTCGCAGGTCGACCCGGAGATCCCGCGCTCGGCCGAGGCGATCGCGCTCAACGCGATGGCGAAGGCACCCGCCGACCGCTACCAGAACGCCGCGCAGATGCGCGCCGATATCCAGCGTGCGATGTCGGGGATGCACGTTTCGCCGCTGGACAGGCAACTGCCGAGCCAGACCGGGCAGGTGTACGGCCCGGCCGTCGCGGCGCCGGCCCGGGCGGTCACCGCTGCCCAGGACGCCGACGCGGGCACGCCGCCAAGCAACTGGCCGGGCAACAGGCCGCGTCGGGGGCGGCGCCGCGCGCTGTGGTGGCTGCTGCCCGGCCTGCTGGTGGCAGCCGGGGTCATCGCGGCCGCCTATTTCGCGCTCGCCGACGGCGGCGGTCAGCGCGGCGCCAGCTACGCCGTTCCCGATGTCAGCGGGCTGACGCGGCAGCAGGCCAGCCAGACTCTCACGGCCAAGCACCTGCGGCCGCGGTTCACCGCGCGGGCCTCGGAGTCGGTGGCCAACGGCCACGTCATTGACACCGACCCAGCCGCGGGGTCCGTCGTGCCCGCCCACAGCGTGGTCGACGTCTTTGTGTCCGCCGGCCGCCAGCCGGTGACCGTGCCCAATGTGGTGGGCGAGGACGCGAACACCGCGCAGATCAAGCTAACCAGCGCTCACCTGAACGCGGTCGTCAAGACCGATCGCTCCTCCACAGCACGCGCGAACACCGTGGTGCGGCAGGACCCAGCGGAGGGCACCAAGCTCAAGCCGGGCAGTTCCGTCACGATCTACGTCGCAGGCGGCGGCGTCGAGGTGCCGGATGTGCGGCGTGATCCGGCCGACACGGCCAAGACCATCCTGCAGAGCCAGGGGTTCACGGTGACCGAGGTGAGGCGGAGCGGCCCGGCCGGCGTCGCGGCGGGCGCGGTGTACGAGCAGAACCCGCCGGGCGGCGCGCGCGCGGCGCAGGGCAGCACAGTCACGATCTACGTGCAGCCGGTGCTGAGCATCGTCGCGACGCCGACGGACCTGACGGTCCCGCAGGGCTCGACCGGCACCTTCGCCGTGACGCTCGCCGCGGCGCCCGCCACAGATGTGACCGTCACGGTGAGCCTTTCTGGCAACACGGGCCTCTCGATCGTTTCCGGCGGCACGCTCACCTTCACCCCGTCCGACTGGAGCGCCGCCCAAGAGGTGACCATCGCGGCCGACGCCTCGAGCACGGGCGTGGCCACGATCACGGTGACGTCGCCCGGCATCACCGCCGCGACCGTCACCGCCACCGAGACGTCCGGCGGTAGCACCGCCAACACCGCCGCCGACACCGCCGCGCCTGCGAGCGCGGCGGGCGAGCTTCCGCCAGCGAAACAGACACCAGCGCAGCCTTAACGGCTGCGCTGCGCGAAACATCAGCGCCCTGCGGGGGGATCCCGGGGGGTCGCCCCCCGGGGCTAGCACAGCCTTAACGGCTGCGCGGCGCGAAACATCGGGGCGCCCTGCGGGGATCCCGGGGCTTGTGCCAGCCGTCACGCCGAGGTCCGCCGCCGACACAGTGGCCGGTGCTCGAGATGAGCATCAGCGCCGTCACCTTCGTTGTCTGGGCGGGCGCGCTTCCAGGCTCGCCCCTTCAGGAAATCAAGAACTACAGCTCGGCCGTGGCCGGTCTGATGGTGCTGGTCGTCACGGCCTTCCTCGGGCTCGTGGCCCTGTTCTCGGCCGGCCCATCAAGGTCACTTCCTAGACCGCGACCTCTTTGTACGCCACAGTGTCGTTCCGGCGCTCGAAAAACCGGCCCGCAACGACATTCTGGACACTGTTGGCATATCCGACTCGTTCGCTGAGGGGCCATGCCCACGGTCAGCCCAGCCTCCTTTCGTGATCGCGGTGACCTGCCAGTCACTATGACTGCGATCACGAAACCGCGACCTCGCGCCGCATAGCGGGACAGTTTCCGCCCGCAGGGCCGGGCACACCGCGGCAGTTCGCCCTCCATGTCAAGCCGGCACCTGTTCCGGCCTCGCCGCACGTTCCCGCCGTTGCGGAACAGGCAGGAATCATCGCAGCGTCGCCGCCAGTTCAGGTCGGCGCCATGGACCGCTGGGTCGTGTTGGCAATGAGCGAACAGGGGGGCCATTCTGGGTACAAAGCCGTGGCTTCGGCGCTGAGCAACTGCGGCAGAGCTATCCGCGCGCGGCGCGCGGGATCGCCCGGCTGGGCTAGCCCGGCCGACGCTTGGCCGGTGTCAGGATTCCTGCCTTGACCCGCTTCGCGCGGGCACGCCGCCAGGCTCGCGCCCAGTAGCGGTCGATGGCGCCGCACCATCCAGCCGCTCGGCTCGCGCGGTTGTACTCGGGAAAGGTGAGCGCCGCCACGGCCTGGCCGAACGCCTCCGGGTCGAGCACGTGGGCAGCCCACGCCGTCCCGGCGCGCGGATCCTCACGCAACTCGTCATGGGAGAGGAAGGCGACCCGGTCCAACGGCAGCTTGGAAGCGCCGCGGGCCAGCCGCACGGCGTCGCGGCGGGTCCGCCTCCTGGTGCCGCGCACCATGTCGGTGCGGGCCTTGGATCCAGGATCACGCCGAGGAGTTCGGCAGCGCGCTTGCGGTCGCCGATCGGCGCGCGCACGTATCAGTTGGACGTGACCATCCGCGACCACGCCCGCTCCTGACTGTCTCGATTGCGCTGAGCCGACGGCGCACCGTCCGTCACATTGACCCGGAAAATTTCAGGTCATTAACTCCGATCAATTACGGACATTTCACCCAAAGAGAACGGAGTTCTGTCCGTTTGGAAGGTCAGCAGATCTGTTCGGAGGCGTACACTAAGAGCACCGCCGGGAAAGAGATCATCATGTCCTTCATGCTGGTGTTTCTAATCCCTGTGGCCGCTCTTTTCGGCGGGGCAGTCGTATACGACCTGACACGGCGTCGCCGCCACGGCCCTCGGCACGACGTAACGTCGGCGGCGCGAAAGGCGCGGTCCGACGCAGAGTCCCACGGCTCACCTTGACCGGGGTAGCGCCCCGAGGGGTGTCGGTCCTTAGCAGCGTTCGCCGATGAGATGCCTCACACGGCGTCGTGGTCGCGCTCGCCGGTTCGCACCCGCAGCACGGCGTCCACCGCAGTGACCCAGACCTTCCCATCGCCGATCGTCTCGGTGTTGGCGCACTTTGTGATGGCTTCGACGACGGCTTCGGCGTGTTCGGCATGAACCACGATGTCCAGGCGGATTTTCGGCAGCAGCGCGGGCTGAGCCGCTTTGCTGCTTCCCGCGGCAGCCCGGGCGGCGGTGAGCTGACCATACTGTCGGCCAAATCCGCGGACCTGGGCCACGGTCAGCCCGTGAGCGCCCGCGGCAATGACAGTTTGGATCAAGTCGTCGAGCTTTTCCGGCTTGACGATGGCAGTGATCAGTTTCATGCGTCTCGCCTCCCGCTTTCGGCCGGCGCCTGGCCGGCCGGGCTACGAACCCCAGCATCCGGCGGCGGGTCTGCGCGGGAGCAGGGGCGAAGGTCCAGAGCCGCCATGGCCAACGTCCGCTACGCTTCGACGCTCCTCGCGTCCGGGGAACTCAGGCTGGGGAGTGGGTGCGTTCCTCGGTTCCGTCCGGCCGCGGCTTTGTACGCCAGAGTGTTGTTCCGGCCGGCGAAATACCGGCCCGCAGCGACATTCTGGAGTACAAAGCCGTCGGCGCGGCGACCGGGAGGTCTGCACATTCCCGACTCGATGGCCGAGCAGCTAGAACTCGCCTATCGGAACGTGGCGGAGACCCTGGCGCATTTCAATGCGGACATGTTCTGATGTGGTGGAGCGCTCGCGTTCACGTCACGCTGTCGAAATCGCCGCTTTTAACTCCGTGAAGAAACGCGGTCCATTCATCGAGTCTGTACTGAAGGCAGGGACCGCTCGGGTCTGCCGAATTACGGAAAATCACCATTCCATGCGCTGAAGCAACTTCTATGCATGTTCGACTTTCGCAGCTACGTGCCCTGGTCCATGCCAAATCTGTAGAACTGAAGCTATCTGCGGACATTCTGTCTTCTTTCCAGGTTAAGTAGAATCGCCTCGTGGCGCGAGCCTAAGTAGGGTGATTATAACTGTCGTGCAGCTGCATCAGCGAACTCTTCACCGATCTTCCTGATGTGATCGAGTGAGGCTTCCGGGCCAAGGGCAGCGGCGGCCAGGAAATGGAGAACTTCGCGGTATATCACAAGATCAGATTCTCGCTCAACGTATATATTTCCGACTGGTCCCTCGACGTAGACAATATCTGGAATAGCCGGGTCATCGAACTCAAGGAAATTGAATGTGCTGTCCATCGCAGGGTGCGCGCCCGCACTGTATGGGATTACCCTGACCGTGACGTTTGGCAGCGTGCTCGTTTGGCAGATCCGGTCAGCCTGCGCACTCATGATGCTTGCGTCGCCTACGCGATGGCGCAACGCAGCCTCATCTATGAACACATCAAGGCGGGGCGGTTGCGGGCCTGTGAGACGCCTTTGCCTGTGGAGCCGCGCTTCAACTCGCTCACCAAGCGCGTTGTCATTGATACGGGGAAGCAGGCCCCTGATAAGTGCGCCGGCATACTGTTCCGTCTGCAGCAGCGCAGGCACGTAACTTGTGTGGAAAGTGGAGATCTTGACCGCTTGGTCTTCAAGCCCTATATACGTGTAGTCTTTACGATCTCCAAGATCATCATATTCCTGCCACCAGCCTCGCTGCTTCGCCTCCCGCGCGAGCGACATCAGGCGCTCTTGCTCAGCGGGATCACCGACACCGTAGACGCCACACAAGTCGCGAACGTCACGCAAGCTCGTAGCGCGCTGCCCCGTCTCCTGACGGCTGATCTTGCTTGGTGAGCAGAGCAGCCTCGCCGCGACGTCCTCCACCGTCAGGCCGGCCTGTAGCCGGTGCTGACGCAGCCTGGCGCCCAACTCTCGCCGACGAAACGTCGGGCTAGCACCGGCCACTGGAATCTCACCGCCAAGCCCACTTGTCCGTCCGATTCTAATGTGGGGGAACATACCAAGGTCTAACGCCCGGGGCACAGTCCTATGGCAATTGACCCAGGAGCGTGCCCCAAGACATGGTGCCGGGTACATACATATTGGTCAAGCGACTTGCCACGATTTGATCACATCGCGGAGAACACTACTGCATGCCGAACCGGTGCTAAGCAACAGCAAGCTTCGCCGCGAGTGAGGGCTTGCCAGGGGGAACGGAGACGCGGATGACAAGTCGGCCCGTCTACCGAACTGTCCTAGCCGTCGACATGGAGCAATCCAGCCGGCGGCCCAACCCCGTGAAGGAAACGCTACGGCTCGAGACCTACCGAATCCTTCAGGCTGCGATGCATGTGGCTGGCGTCCACGCCTGCTACTGTGACCCGTTCGTCGACCGCGGCGACGGTGTGCTCATCCTGGTCCGTCCCGTCGACGAGGTGCCGAAGACGGTTCTTCTCCATCCGTTGCTCCCCGTTCTGTCCGGCCTCCTCATGGACTACAACGTCAGCCTGCCAGCCTCCCAGCGCAGCGTATGCGGGCTGAGACTGCGGGCAGTTATCCACTCCGGGGAGGTACACAGGGATGGCAACGGCCCATTCGGTGAGACTCTCGACGTCGCCTGCCGCCTTCTCGACTCGCCGCGTCTGAAGAACTGTCTCAAGTGCATCGAGGAGCCGCTCATCCTCGTGGTCTCCGATGACATCTATCGGTCCATCGTCCGGCACGGATACGAGGGGATCCCGCCACGCACGTTCACGCCCGCCGTATGGGTACAAGCCGCGGGCCACCGGACACGGGGCTGGGTCCACGTTCCAGCGGCCATTGCGACGCGGCCTCGACGTGACTACCTCGCGACCGCGGTCTAGCACAGGCGCCGGAGGCGGCGTGGCTGGGCGCCGAGCAGCGCTCCGATCGCCAGGTCTTCCCCGAACGTGTACACGGCCAGTGCTACCGCGACGGCCGCCGACCCGGCCAGCGCGATGGCGCACCGCTGTGGGGACATTCGGCTCGTCCTTGGCGTTCGGGATCCCGGCGACGGCCCAGGTCGCAGTGGCGTCATCATGGTCACGGCCCGCCCTCAAGGCTGTAGGCCCGGTACTCATCTGGACCAGTGCGGAGGTAGACGACAAGCGCGCACGGCGGCGGTGGGTTGACGGAGAGCCGCTGCGCGTGAGGCTTGGACGCGGCGAACAACTCTTGCCGCGGCCCAAGAGGCGGGTACTGGCCCACGGGGCGGATCGGAAAATGCTCCTGCGAGGTGATCTGCGGCCAGGTCCGTAGTGGGCCACCGAAGGACTCGTAGTTCCGCCCGCACCAGTGCACGCGACCAGAAGCTCCCTGGCCGGGCCATACGTTATAGACCTGGCGGTACCAAACGGCGGCACCGCCCGCGGCAAGGACCATCAGCGCCAGGACACCGGATGCGACCCTGGTCCCGAGGCGTGCGCCGCGCATGGCCATGGTGGCGCTCACGCCGGTCATCATTCCTGGTCCGTCGCGAACCCTTCAACCCGCGCCGGCTCCTTCTGGCACGGTGGCGCGGTCTGGCCCGCCGCAGCGCGGCACTTCGCACAGGGGCGCAGGGCGAGTTCCCTAGGATGCCCCGTGGGGCTCGGCAGGCACGTGGTCGCGCCAGGAATGGCGGGGCTCAAAGCCCAGCACCTGCCTGGCACGGTCGATGGCGACCAGCGTGCCGAACTCGCCAAGCTCATGCCTCACAGGGACATCGGGGAAAACGTCCTGCAGCAGGTGCGCCGAGGGACGGTTCATGACGGTGTCTGCGGCGGCGATGATAAAGCTCGAGCTGCCCGCGACGGCATCCGCAGGGGCACCGAGCGCCAGCCTGCACGCCATCGCAACGTCCCGCTCGTCGATGTAGCCCCACAGGTTCCACTTACGCTCCAGCGGATCCGCCCAGAACGAGGGGAAATCCTTGTAGTCGGCGGGACCGAGGATGTTGGAGAAGCGCAGCGCGATAAACGGGATCCCAGACCACTGCGCGATGTGCCCGGCGGTGGTCTCGCTGGCCACCTTCGACAGCGCGTACGTCGTCGTCGGCACCGGGTAGTGGTCCTCGTCGACCGGCGCGTACCGCGGCGGTACGTCGAACGGCACGCCGAGGGTCGCCTCGCTGGACGCCCACACCACCCGGGTCAGGTCCAGTTGGGCCGCAGCCATGAAGACGTTGAAGTTCATCGTGATGTTCGCATTGAACGTGACTGCGGGAGTGCAGATGCCGGGCGCCGGAATGTTTGCCAGGTGGACGACGGCCTCGGCGCCCTGCAGCGCCTCAACCGCCTGCCCGTAGTCCGTCAGGTCGGCGCGCACGATGTCGACCCCGACCTGTCTTGACAGTTTCTCCGACTTCTCGCCCGACTGGGCAGCCGCGACGTCCGTCGCCGCCACGTCGTAACCGTGCTGGAGCAGCTCGCGCACCACCGTCCGCCCGGCCCGCCCGCCTGCTCCCGTCACGCAGATCCGTTTCGTCACCGCATCAGGATGGCACAGGCGAGCGCCGGGCTCATCGACCCGGCGGTGCCGTGCGATGGCCGATGGCACCGGGTGCGGAGCCACGTTCGTTGAGTCGCGTCACGCGGCGCAGCCGTTCGGTAAAAATTAACTCCGCCGCTGCGGCCCACCCGTGGCCGACGGCGCCGCGCCGGCCGCCCCAGACCGCCCTGGCCTGCCGCAGCCAGATCGAAAACCCCAATACCCTTCCCGAACGGCTGCGCTAACGTATCGCCGCCAATACCGCCGCTTCGGGCTCAGAAGCGGCGCACGGGCCCGGGAATTACCGCTGACCCGGCTGACGCCTCCACCAGCGGTCCACCTCGGGTGGGTTTCGCCGGGGCCGTGTGGCTGGTCAGGTGTGTTCCACTGCGAACAGTTGCCACCGTCCGGGAACACCCTTGAGAGTGTGGTTGCCCCGGTCGGCGAAGCCGATTCCCGAGCCGAGCACGAGCATCTGCACGGTGCTGGTGACCAGGACCTCGCCGGCGTTGGCGAGGGCAGCGACGCGGGCACCCACATGGACCGCCAGCCCCGTGACCGCCCTGCCCCTGCGTTCCACCTCGCCGGTGTGCAGGCCGGCCCGGATCTCGATGTCGAGTTCGCGTACGGTCTCGTGGATGGCGCAGGCGCAGTGGATGGCCCGGGCCGGTCCGTCGAAGGTGGCGAAGAAGCCATCTCCCGCCGTGTCGACCTCAACGCCGCGGAACCGGTCAAGGATCCGCCGGACATGCGCGTGATGGTCCTCCAGCAGGTAACGCCACCGGCGGTCACCGAGCCGGCTGGCCTTATCGGTCGAGCCGACGATGTCGGTGAACATGACCGTGGCCAGGCTGCGGTCGGACCCGGCGGTGCCGCGTGCCCCGGTGAGGAACTCCTCGATCTCATCAAGAACCGCGTCGGCGCCGGCGAGATACGGCAAGACGTCCACACCGGGCAGCCGGACATACCTAGCGTTTGGGATCTGGGCGGCGGCCAGGCGGGGCGACTCATGGTCGTGGTAGGTGCCTGATCGTTCCAGCACCAGCGTGGGTGCCTGGATGGCGGGCAGGATCGGCGCCGGGTCGAAGGCGGCTGCCCATCGCAGCAGGCCGGCCGCTGCCGCCGGCGTTGCCGAGTACACCTCCCACCGCCGCCACCAGGACCGGAACCGTTCATCATTCGCGTACGAGGGCGCCAAGTCGGCCGCCAGCGCACCGTGACGCCAGCCAGGTTCGATCTTGTCCGAGAGCCTCTTCGCCACATCCGGGTCCGGGGCGAGCGTCTCTCGCCTCCCGGCCAGGGGCTTAAGCCACAGCCCGCCAAGAACCACCGCCGAAACCCGCTCTGGGTACGTGGCCGCGAACATGGCCGCCATGAAGGCGCCATCAGCCCAGCCAGCAACGCAGGCCCGGGCGGATCCAGCCGCGTCCATGACGGCGATGATGTCGTCAACCTGCTCTTCCAGCGCCGGCACCCCGGGCACCCGGTCGGACATACCCGTCCCCCGCTTGTCGAACATGATCACCCGGCGGAAGCTCGCGAGGCGATCGAGGAAAGCCGCGTATTCCGGCAACTCCCACATCACCTCGAGGTGCGACGGCAAGCCGGGGATCGCGACCATGTCCTCCCCGGCGCCGAAGACCTGGTAGGCGAGGTCGACGTCACCAGACCGCACGAAGCGCGTCTGCGGGATCTCGGCCACGACTTCGATGCCTGAGTCGGCAGCTAGGCCGAGGACTTCAGCGAAAGCCCGGTCATTACGAGGCTCACCGCCCTCCGGCCGCCAACCCTCCGCATCAACGTACCTGTCCAGGAAAGGCCGCGCCACGGAAGGCTTAACGGTCCAGCGCGACGCGGCGGGGCGGCCACAGGTCCGGCTGGGTCTCCCGATCTCACGGATATTCCCACAGGTTGTCGGTGAGGCAGCGGTTGCGGCGCGCAGTGATCCTGGGCGAAAGAGACAGACGCGTGCCAGGGGGCTCGAGAGCGAAGGAGGCGACATTGACCACGAACCACCCAAACCAGCTCGGGGCATCCAGACGTACCGCCCGCTGCTCCGGCGGCGGGGACCGAGGCGACTGTGAGTCGAGGTTCGGGAACGTCGGCCGGGCGCTGTGAGCAGTGACGCATTCCATCCGGCGGTGGCCCAGATAGAGCACATCGCGCTAGCGACGAACGACGTCGAGCGCCTGTGCGACTTCTACCAGCAGCTCGGGGCGACGGCCTCGCCGCCTTCCACAGACCCCGACACAGGTCTTCGCAAATGCGTGCTGGATTTCTGCGGCATCGGCTTGGAGTTGTTCGAGCGGCGGGGCCGCCGCGAAGGTGCGGCCGGCGACGCGCTGCCGCCGGTGCTTATTCACCTCGGCTTCGCGCTCGGATCCGCGGATGCCGTCGACGAACTCAGCCGCGTCATCGCCACGGCCGGCCACCGGGTGCTCGAGCGGCCGCGCCGCACCGGCGAGCTGGGCCGCTATGAGAGCGTTGTCCTCGACCCCGACGGCAACCGGATCAAGCTCGCCGTCTGAGCCGGTACGGCGACGCCCGGAGCGCGCGGCGCCATTCTAGAATCACCTGGTGGGAGCGCAGCTGGCTCCGCTCGTGGAGCGCGAGCTCGAGCTCGAAACGGTGGAGCGGTTGCTTGCCGGCGCCTGCGCGGGCTCAGGCGGGGCTGTGGTCTTCGAAGGGCCGGCGGGGATCGGCAAATCGAGTCTGCTCGCGGCCGCTCGGACCGCCGCGACGGCCACGGTGCGCGTTCTGTCGGCGCGGGGCGGTGAGCTTGAGCGCGAGCTGCCGTTCGGGATCGTCCGGCAGCTGCTGGAGCCGGTGGTGGTGGCCTGTGGCCCGCAGCAGCGTGAAGCGTTACTGGCCGGGGCGGCGGCGCTGGCGAAACCTGTCCTGTTTGCGGCCGATCCGGGGGCCGACGCCGAGCCATCGTTCGCGGCATTGCACGGGCTCTACTGGCTGACGATCAATCTGGCCGACGCACAACCGTTGCTGGTGGCGGTGGACGACGCGCACTGGGCGGACGTCGCTTCTTTGCGCTGGCTGATCTATCTCGCCCGCAGGCTGGAGGGCGTGCCGCTGACGCTTGTGCTCGCGACCAGGCCGACCGGGCCCGGCCCTGTGCAGGAGTTGCTCGACGAGCTGCTCGTCATTCCAGACGTCGCCGTCCTTCACCCGGGCGGGCTGAGCGAGCAGGCGATCACCATGCTCACGGTGCAGCTGCTGGCCGCTGAGCCCGATCGGAGCTTCGTCACCGCCTGCCAGCGGGCTACCGGCGGCAACCCGTTCTTACTCCTGGAGCTCTTCGGCGAGCTCCACCGGCTGGGGATCGCGCCGAGTCGCGAGAACGCCGGCCTGGCCAGCCAGCTGAGCTCGCAGGGCGTCGGCCGAGCCGTTCGCGCCCGTCTGAGGCGCCTGCCACCCGGCTGCACCGCCCTCGCTCGCGCCGTCGCCGTGCTCGGCGACCCGGCCAAACCGACCCTCGCAGCGCAGCTCGCCGGCCTCGACGACGACGCGGCCGCGCGCGCCGCAGACGCTCTGGCCGAGGCGGTGATCTTCGAGCCCGGCCTGCGGCTCGCGTTCGTCCACCCGCTCGTGCGCTCAAGCGTCTACTCCGAGCTGAGCTCTCAGGAGCGCGCCCGGCACCACCAGCGCGCTGCCCGCCTGCTCACAGACGCGGGCGAGGCAACGGACCGGATCGCTGTACACCTGTTGGCGACCCATCCTGGCGGAGACGGCCAGACGGTGAACGCGCTGCGACAGGCGGCGAAGGGCGCAACCATTCGCGGCGCCCCGGACGTTGCCGTCACCTACCTCAGGAGGGCTCTTTCTGAGCCGCCGTCGCCGCAGCTCGAACCGGTAGTTGTCCACGAGCTGGGTAGGGCCGCGCTCAGCGCAGGCGAGCTCGGGACGGCGATCGAGCAGCTCCGGCGGGCAACCCGGGATCTTGCCGATGGGCGGCTTCGCGCGGAAGCGGCGAACGCGCTGGGTTCGGCTCTCTTCCTCGCGCACCGGCCCGAGGAGGCGATGACCGATCTCACGGCAGTCATCGACGAGTTGCCAGAGAGCGAGCGCGAGCAGGGACTGCGGCTGCAGGCGACGCGCTGGGCGGCCGTGCGGGGCAGCGTTGCGGTCTGGCGTCGTCTCCAGGCAACCGGGGAACGGTTCTCCGTCACGTCCCGCACTCCGCGGACGGTTGGGGAGTGCCTGCAGGTCGCTGTCGCGGCGTACGACGCTGCTCGAACCGGGACGGCCCGGGAGGCACGCGAGCTGGCCCTGCAGGCGTTCGCGGACGGGCGGCTGCTCGAAGACCCGGGTCCGGAGTCGGGTGGGTTCTGGATCGTGCCGACCGTGCTCCTGCTCGCCCACGCCGATGACGACGGGGCGCGAGTCAGCACCGCGGTCATCGGGTGGGCGAAGCAGCACGGGTCGCTGCCGGCGTTCTCGATGGCGGCTCAGCTGCGCGCGTACGTGTGCCTGCGTCGCGGCTTACTGGCGGAGGCGGAGGCGGATGCGGCGAGCGCGCTTGAGCATCCCGGCCTGTCGGGCTTTCCCCCCTACGGCCACATGGCGCTTGTCAACGTCCTGCTCGCGCGGGGCAAGCTGACCGAAGCCGCCGAAGTGTTCGCGCAGGCTGCGTCCGAGCCCGCGGCGGCAGGCCAGACCCGCTACCTGCAGACACGCGCTCGCCTACGGGTGGCTTCGCGGCACCCCGACGAAGCGCTGGAGGATCTGATCGCCTGCGGCCGTCTCGAGCGGGAGTGGGAAATCCATACACCTGCGTTTAGCACGTGGCGCGCCGACGCCGCGCCGCTGCTGGCATCGCTCGGCCGCCACGACGAGGCTCGTGCTCTGGCCCGTGAGGAGTTCGAGCGCTGCAGCGCCTTCGGCGCACCAGGTCCGCTCGGCGGTTCGCTGCGCGCGCTTGGCCTCATCGAGCCGGGAGTCTCAGGGATCGAGCTGCTCGAGCAAGCCGTCGCCCACCTCCAACGGTCACCGGCGCGGCTCGAGCACGCGCTCGCGCTGCTCGAGCTGGGCGCGGCGACCCGCCGGGCCGGCCGACGCGCCGACGCGCGCGAGCCACTCCGCGAGGCGCTCGAGCTGGCCCGCGCCTGCGGCGCCGACGCGGTTGTTCTGCGCGCCCACGACGAACTCATCGCAGCCGGTGCCCGCCCTCGCCGAGACCCCACCGATAGCCGCAGCAACCTCACCGCCTCCGAGCTGCGTGTCGCTCGTATGGCCGCCGAGGGGATGACCAACCGCGAGATCGCACAAGCGTTCTTCCTAACCGAGAACACCATCGAAACTCACCTCCGCAGCGTCTTCCGCAAGCTCGAGATCCGCTCGCGGTCGCAGCTCGCTCGCGCCCTGTAGCGGCGCCGGGCAGCCGCTTCTCACGGAGTTCCTCACCGGCGCTCCGTGAGGCGGCAGCCCGTACGCGACTCGATCCTGGTTACGACAACCCAATAGGGCTGCCCCAGGGCTGCGCCCCAGGGCTGCGCCGCAGGGCTGCGCCAGGGAGACGAGATGAACATATGTGGGAACGGCGCCGCTGAGCGGGCGCGCTCGCGGCGCAGCCTGGCGGAGATCCTGAGGCGAACATCGCCTGGAGTTGCGAGTCGTGTCCCAGCCCTGGGAGACCAAAGTCAACCCACTCGGAAGGGAGAACCATGTCCCGCAGCGCGACCACGTCCCGCAGCGCGACCAGCAAGCGACGGTGGGCGCTCCTCGCCCTCGCCGCCGCGGCCACCCTCGCGCTCGCCGCTCCGGCGCTGGCAGCGAGCGATGGCCAGGCCGGTTTCGGCTTCAACGCCGGCGAGATCCGCGGCTTTCCCGCCGGCGCCGTCTCCCTGACGGGCGGCGGCGCATTCAACCTCGACACCAAGCTCGTTCACGCTGGAGGCGGCTTCCGCTGCACCGAGGATGTGGTCGGAACGGTGCCGCTGAATGGCTGCCTCGCCGGGCAAGGTGTCCGCTGGGACACGGAAGAGCTCTTGGCCAGCACCGGATTCAAGTGCACCGGTGCCACGAGCGAAGCCCGAAAGGCCGCGACCACAGGCGACGGCACCGTCGTCCTTCAGTCCGACTTCTACCGAGCAGGCGATGGGATCAACGAATCCTTCCACGCCCAGCTGATCATCTCCCAGAACGACATCGCTCCGGACATTCCCGGTGTCCAGAACGTCTGGCTCCAGGGGGTCGGCTGCGGCTCGGCCATCGTCGGGTTCAGCTCGTCGAGCTGAACCGAGAGGCGCGGAGCGTCGCCTTGGTGTGCACGTGCAGCATCTGGAGGGCCGCGCGTATCGCGGTCCCTCCCCCACCCACTCGGGGCGGTGCTCGGGCTGTCTCGGCGATCAGCCGGGCCTGTTCAAGTGCGCCGAGTCGGAGTGGGTACGCCGGCGCGTCCACCGAACGCTCGGAAAACTGCGGCCCAACGAGGGCCCAGAAACAAGAAGGAGACGACATGAACATCCGTTTTAACCGCCTACTTGTAGGGGGGATCATCGCTGCCGCGGCGGCCTTGTCCGGCGCGCAGGTGGCCCAGGCGGCGCAGGTGGCCCAGGACGGGCCGCCAGCGCCTACGGTCCCGGGCCCAATCCAGGTTGGTGACGGCAACAAGGTGTTCCTGGTCGGCCATGCGGTTGGCGTCCAGATCTACTCGTGCAACGCCACCCCGAGCGGTTTCGTCTGGGGTTTCGTCGCGCCCCGCGCGGACCTGTTCGACGACAACGGCAAGCTCATCATCACCCACTTCGGTGGGCCAACGTGGCAGGCCAAGGACGGCAGCACCGTCGTGGGCCACGCCGAGGCCAGTGTCACCGTCGATCCCACCGCCATTCCATGGGTGCTCCTGTCCCGTGCGTCAACGGCCGCCGGCCCTGACGGCGACCGGCTCGTGGACACGACCTACGTCCAACGGATCTCAACCACCGGCGGCCTCGCCCCACCGGCCGCGGAATGCACCGCGGCAACGGCAGGTACCGTGGCCGAGGTCCCCTACACCGCCGACTACTACTTCTGGAAGAAGACCGGCGCCTGACGCAACACCCGCGCCAGAAAGGGCCGGCCCGACGCAACAACCGCAACCACAACGGTCGGCGGAACCACGCCTCGATCGTTCACCTAATAGCGACCCCGCGATGGCGATGACTGCTGAGGAGCGTCCGCGGCGGGGTGAGGGCCCGGGTGGTGACCCGGGCCCTCATGTCGTGTCGGCGGGCATGGATTCTGGGGACGGCTACCCCAACCCGCAGGTCGTCCCCGCGCCCGGCCCGGGGCGTCCCGGCAGAATCTGCCCCCCGATGGAATCGTCCATCGGAGCCGTCGGGTAGTAGTGATCAGGTGAGACTGGGGTGACGGACACCGTCCTCCCGCCACCCCGCCGTCGGCCTGTCCGATAGTGGTTCCGTCCCACCCGATCGCGGGTCAGTTGACGCAGCGCGGGATGGTGTTAGCGGGGAGCAGTTATCTGGGGTGTTGTGCCGGACGATCGATCTCTGCAGGTTGACGTTATTGTTTGCGGTGGCGATTCCGCCGCCGCTGGATCCGCTGTTCAGGTGTACCAAGGTGTGGTCGAGTGATGTGGCGCCGAGGTTGGATATTCCGCCCCCGAGGCTTCCGGAAGCGTTGTGGGCGACGGTGCTTTGGATGATTCGGGATGTGCCAGCCGCCTGGGTGTTCAGGCCACCACCGTTGATCGGTGCGGAGTTCCCGGAAAGAACGCTCTTGGCCAGCGTCAGAGTACCCATGTTGATGATCCCGCCGCCTCCGACGCCAGTTGTCGTGTTCGCTTCGATCAGGGTATTGGAGACTCTCGCGGTCGCGCCTGCGAGATTCGCAAGCGCGCCACCATTGCCCGCCGTGTCTCCGGAAAGTTTAACCACGTAGAGTATGAGGGTGCCCGCGTTCTGAATGCCGCCGCCAAGACCATTGGTAGTCCCATTCTGAATGGAGATGCCATTCAGGGTGAGCCTCCCCCCGGCGGCGACGTCCAGGACGCGGAATGCCGTTAGCGCGGCCGGGCTGCGCTTGATCACCGTTTTCGACCCGCCCACCAGTTTGATACGTCCGGTGATGGCCGGCCGGCCGTCGGCCGGGGTCGCGGGCGTGGTGATGTTGTAGGTGCAGTTCCCGCGGAGAACGACTGTGGCGGCGCTGCTGCTGTTGGCCGTGTTGATCGCTGTGACAAGGGCGTCGGTACGGCAGGGCACCCTGATGATCTCTGTCCCGCCGTCTATCGCCTGTGCCTGTGCCGCAGGCGCCGCCGCCATAAGTGCCACGCCGCGAGCGCGACGGCAGCCATACAGCCCGGCAATCTAACAAATGAGCCCATGGGTCCCCCTTCGAAATGCCGGCGCCGCAGCGAAGGCTCATGCGCAGCCGGCTTCACCCCTGCCGACCAGTTCGCCACCCGCTGGAGCACCAGCCGGGTGCCACAGCTAGTTTGCATGCTAACGGAAACTCGCACAATAGCTGAACCTTGGAGTACACAATATTGAGCTAGATAACATGGAATTCACATATGTCATGGCGAATATCTCCGAACTATGCGGTTGTGGACAAATACCTATTCGTCGTCTCTCATGGGCCCGTTGACCTGGCAAGGCTCGCGTAAGGTCCGCCTCTAGGCCGGGGCGGCGTTCCTGTCGCGTATCCCCGACTTCGCGCTGGAGCACGACCTCGTTTTGGCATCGGAGTGACAACGTCACATCGGCGCGACGGCAAAATGTTCCATCTGCGCCCAACCAACCACGACATCGACCGCTCGGGCGAACGACAGGAGGATCCGGGGCTCATCGTGCCCCGGTTGCTATCTCCTTTGCGCAGCGCTCGCCACTCAGTGTCGCGCCTTCCATGTAGCCCTGGAAGTCCTGGGTGGTGTGCTCGCCGGCGAAGTGGGCGTGCCCCTCCTGCACTCCCTCATAGCCGGACAAGCCCGTGTACTGGCCGACGCGCCAGTACGAATACGCTCCCTGCAGGTATGGGTCGAGAAGCCCGAAGTCGTACCACGCCAGCCCGTTGTATGCGGCGGTCGCGCCCGGAAGGACCGGTTCCAGATAGCTAAGGGTGTCGCTCACCATCGCCGGCGGCGGAGTCCCCGAGCTGTTCGTGAGATGGTAGGTGCTGATGATATGTGGCGTATAGTTCCCGCCGGGGTAAGCGGTCCACAGCCCAGTCGGCCCGGCGTAGCCGCCGGCCGCGGCGCTTTGCGCCATCTGCCAGCCCGAACTGATGAAGCCGAGGTCCTGGTAGGTGGTCCCGGTGTAGCCGTCGGTGATCCACGGCTCGCCGTTGAACTGCATGATGATCTTAGCGTCGGTTCCCATGCCCAGGGCGTTGATGGCCGCCCTCTTGAGCGGCGAGTACCCGGCCTTCGAAAGGTCCACGTTCCGCAGGGTCTTGAAGGGAAGGGCGAGGACGACGCTGTCCACCGTCACTTGCTGGGCCTTCGCTTTGGAAGGTGAGGGTGTAGGTCCCGTCGCTGTTGGCCACCATGGCCACGAGAGCCTCCCCCGTCTTGATCGTTCCCGCGGGCAGCTGGTCAACCAGGCCATTGACGATCTGGTCGTTGCCCCCGGTGATGTGATAAAGCTCGTCGGTGCCCGCCGAGTAGGGGAAGGGCGCGTACTGGCCCTGAACCCAGGGCCCCTTGCTGTCGTAGTACCCGAGGATCATCGTCAGGTTCAGCGCGGACTGGTCTGACGGGTCTCCCCCGTACTCGTCGATCACGTTCTGCAGGCAGACTGCGGCGAAGTTCCCCGCCGTTCCGCCCGGCATGTACTGGTTGATCCACTCGGGGACGCTCATGTGATCCCACGCGTAGCCGGTCGCGTTGTAGCTGTTGTAGCTCTGCGGCCAGGGCGCCTGCTTAATCGCCCACTGGAACAGGTTCCATGCCCACGACTGCCAGTCCACGTCGAGCTGGGCCTGGGTGTAGCGGGCGCCGTTGACCCAATAGGTGTCGGCCGTGCCGGCCGCGTATGCCCGGGTGTTGTCAAGTGAGAGGTTGAACAGGCTCGCGAGCCCCAGCATGGAGGAATGCTCAGAAGAGATGAACTCCCCGTGCATCTCGGCGATCAGGCTGTTCCTCCAGTAGCCGCGCTGGGTCTCGCAGCGTCCGCCGATGGCGGAGGTGGCCTCGTAGATGGTCGAGATCCAGCCCTTCTGCGCGTAGAGCCTGTGCGCGCAGCGCAGTCCCGCCAGACCCGCGCCCACGATGGCGATGGTCGGCTGCCTAACACCGGCCACCGCGCGCTCTGGCTTAAGCACCGTACCTCCCGCCAGCGCCGACGCGGCGATACCGGCCCCCGCCTTGGCGGCGCCGACGAGGAACTCGCGTCTGCCCACGCGCTTGACGTTTTCCATCGCCACCCACTTCGCCACATGGTCCGCCGACGCTCCGCGCTCAACCACTCGCTGAGCGGCGTCGTTATAGGTCTCGGCCCGACTCGCCCAGTCCCGGCACCGAACGGCGGCTACGTGCGCGCGCCTCGACGGGCAGGTCCCGCTGCGCTTCCCCGTGCGAGGCCGGGTTGGTCGGTAGATTGATCACGACCCACTCGTAGATCTCGGCCATGAGCGCATTGCCAGGCTCTGCGAAGGTCCTTGGTGGCAGCTCAGCGAAGCGGATCACCGAACGCCCGCTGTCGAAAGTAGGACACCGTGCCCGAAATCACCGACGATGGCGGTGCCAGGATCGACCAGGCGCGTCCGTACGATGAAGGCGCCGTTCTGCTCGAGGTCGTCCATCAGGCGGCCATGCCCCATGAACGTGTAGTAGTCGACGGGGTTGATGATGAGGCCGTCGGCCGTGCCCTCATCTGTTCACTTCGTTGCAGGCCGCGAGGATTGTCGAGCCGAACGGTCCCTTCGACGTCATGCGTGCGATCTCCGGCATTTCAACAGCCCACCCCATACCGCGGATGATGGTGTGTGAAGGCTCTGGTCGAAGAAGTCTCCGATGTCCCTTTCGGTGAAGACACAGCGGGTCATCGACATCACAACTCCTTCCTGTCTCCTGAGCGGCGTTGCCTTCCTTGGGGCCAGTGCGGTCGTCACGTGAAGTAGGCGTCCTTGCGCGCCACGGTCAGGTGCGGCAGCTCTGGCCCGATCGCGCTGGCGCCACCGTCGATCAGATAAACCGCGCCGGTGACGAAGGAGGCCCGCTCGCTGGCGAGGAAGGCCGCAACGGCGCCGATCTCCTCTGGGCGGGCGAGGCGGCCCAGAGCACTGTGATGGCCCATAGCACGCAGCTGGGCCTCGACGTCGCCCCCCTCGGCCAGTTTCGCCGCTGCCCGCTCCATCGGAGGGGTGCGGGCGTGACCGGGCGCCAGCACGTTGACGGTGACGCCGTCGCGGCCGAGATCCGCGGCGAGGGCCTGGGCGAAGCGCACAATGGCGGCGCGCGTCACGCCGGAGAGCGCAAGCGGGGCGACGGGCGCATTCGCTGTCTCCGAGGCCACGAAAAGCAGCCGACCCCAGCGCGCGGCCCTGAGATGCGGCAGCGCCGCGAGGGCTAGGCCCACCGCCGGGAAGAGCACGCTGTCGATGGCCGACTGGTACTCCTCCAGCTCGAATTGCGAAGCCGTGCCGATCGGTGGGCTGCCCCCGCTGACCAGAACGATGTGGAGTGCGCCGAAGTCGGCGGCTACCTCATCGACCCAGTGGCGCGCCGCTACGCGGTCCGTGATGTCAACGCTCGTGGTATGGACGCGGCCACGCGCCACTTCCTTGACGCTCCGCTCGGCCGCTGCGAGCCGGTCGCGGTCGCGCGCGCCGATCGCGATATGCGCGCCCTCTCTGGCCAGCTCCTTGGCGATGGCAAGGCCAAGGCCGCTCGACCCGCCGGCGACAAGCGCGACCTTGTTCTCAAGTCCCAGGTCCAATCGTCCTCCTCCTCTTCCTTGACGCGCGAGCCTAGTGCTCTCTGGTCGCTTACGGGGCAGTATCGAGTCGCCGCGAAGCGCGGACTGGCGACGAGCGTGCGCGATAGCTGTAGCCGTAGCGCTGGAAGAGTGGACATGACACTGTGGTGGCTGCCAGCTTGGCGGACACCGAAAGACCGGTCTTCCAGGAATCGTCCTTATCCCGGATGGTGGTGGCGTCGGCGCAGCAGCGCATCGATGGTGGCGCCGTCACGGCGCATTACCCGTCGCTGACGAGTCGCCGTTCCGGGCGCGGGTGGGAGCACCCGGAATGTCCGGTTCGGCCGAGTCACGCGCCAGCGGTGACGATGACGCGGTCGCGCGGGCCGGTCAGCGGCTTGTCGTAGGTGAAGAGGGTGCTTGCAACGTCGCGGAACCCGCACTCCTCGACCTGGCGGTGCAGGTACTGCCGGGAGAACCAGAAGTATCTTGGCACGTTAGGGTTTTCCTGCAGTTCGGCGTCGGTGCGCGGCGGGTCATTGGAGATGACGAGGGTGCCGCCCTCGGCCAGCCAGGACTGGAAGCGCTTAAGGACGTTCCGTACGCCGGTACCAGAGTCGTAGAGGTGTCCCAGGATGCCGTCCGCGTAGAGCACGGTCCACGGTCCGGGAGGCGGGGCCCAACTGAGGACGTCCGCGCACACCGCATCGACGCCCTTCGCCGCGGCCAGCTCGACC